>CEUL01022252.1_pt1 | contig 28560 bp, 28 predicted proteins | sample 427021 | NCBI WGS metagenome assembly CEUL01 (sample SAMEA2622800, study PRJEB7988) | marine metagenome | isolation source: saline water (ENVO:00002010), including | reverse complement strand
AGGATAATTTCGTTGTATTCAGTCACAGCGACTCCAGGCGCAATCGGATTCGATCAATCTATCCCCCCATCGGGTATCCAAAGCTTTTTCTGGTTTCTCAACAAATCGATTCATTTCATCCCTTCACCGGGTACCACCACTCCCCCAACAGTTCCACCACTGTAGAAAACTGAGAATCGCTTCTACGTTCAGTCAACTGCCAATGCAAAGGCGCCTCAAAGAAAACCGCCTTCTCAGGATGAATTTGTGATTGTTCTGCACGGCATTTCAGAACCTTTGGAGTCAATCCACAACAATATGACCGCGCTGAATCAGCCGGAGCAGAGCCATCAGAAGACACACGACGACTAGCAATAAGGCGTTACGCCATGCGAACTCCTCAGCACTGCATTCAAACAGGGTTAACCATTTGAGGGTCCAGACTTAGAACACACAGCCTCAAACACCTTGTTCGTTCTAGAATCCACACATGAAGTTCGGTTATCTCACAGGCAATCACGCAGAAGGTATTCTCCCCGGCGATTTAGCAAGGGAGCTCGAGGCTCGTGGATTCGATTCGGTCTGGTTCCCAGAACACAGTCACATCCCAGTCGACAGGCGCAGCCCCTACCCAAACGGTGGGCCTCTTCCTGGAAGCTATTTCCACATGATGGACCCCTGGGTCTCAATAGCCGCAGCAGCTGCAGAGACGAGCACTCTGACGTTGGGGACGGGAATCTGCCTTCTACTTGAGCACGACCTGTTAGACCTTGCTTGCGCCGTCGCCACAGCAGATGTCTTGGCCGAGGGACGCGTCGTCATGGGAATAGGCGTCGGCTGGAACGAAGAAGAACTTGAAAATCACCGGCCTGATCTTCCCTTCAAAAAGCGGTATTCAGCAATGAGAGAACGAGTGGAGGCCCTCCGTACTGCGTGGCGCGACGAAGAAGCTAGCTTTTCGGGGACTTGGGACAGCTTCTCTACCTCATGGGTTTTCCCCAAACCCATCAAAGGCACCGTGCCTATAGCCCTAGGAAACGCCGGGCCACTAGGAATCCAGCATGCCGCTGAATATGCAGACGAGTGGGCTCCGATCGATGTAGGAGTAATGAACACAGATGGAAAGCCCGACGTCTTGGGAGGTATCCAGCGATTCCGAAACCTCGCCGACGAAGCAGGACGCGACGGATCTTCGATCCCTATCTCTCTCTACATTTGGGGGCGCCCAAGGCAAGAACGGCTTGAAGAATATGCCGAAGCTGGCGTCACTCAATTTGTTTTCACTCCGGTGAACTTTGACTTGCCTTCAGCAGATGAGACCCTGCGCTACATCGATGAACTCACCTCAGCAATTGAGGAGTTTCGCTCTTAATAGCTACTAGGGCGCCCCAACCTGGAAAGCCGCCAAAGAAACCTGTCGTCGCCACTATCAAGACGCTCTGGTAACTCCAGTCGTATTTCAGGGTCGAGAACCTCTAAAACCCCTTCCCATAGCCCCGATATCCCATCCATCCATTCGGGAGTGCTCTCCGCTTCTAGCCCCCTCATGAGGCGCCAGGTTTCCTGTGTCACTTCGTTACCGTCCAGTGTCACCACATCACCCTGAGCTTCGAGCAGACCTGCCAAAATTTCGCCAGGATTATCGGTTCCCAACTTCTCTCTCACCACAGACGAGTACTGCATGCCTATTTTGCGACCCGTACGACGCAAAAGGCCTTGCGCAACAATTGGTCCCAGCTCTTCGGAGATAACAGGAACAAGATTACGGATGTAGTCCATACTGTAATTTCGAGCAGCCTTGGCTCTTCTCTCCGCAGGCCAATCGTCACTATCTAGGGTTGGAAGATTTTCGACAACAATCGGGGGACAATTTTCCCCAAAACGAAATCTCAGCCTCTTTTCTGGCGGCAACGGTTCTTGCTCTTGGATGTAGTAGCCCTCTAAGCCTGGCATGGCATCAACTGTCTGCCCAGTGCAGACAAACCCCAGACAAGGGTTTCCTAAGAGCACACCATTATTAGCATGCCAGCCCCACAGCATCGCTCTTGATATCTCCGTCGGTATCCCAGCAATCGCGGCACCATCAAAAATCCAACGAGGAGGGACATATTTAACCCAAGCTTTGCTGTCAGATTCAGCCACATAAACAACCGAGACGCCTCCCAGATGATTCGAGAGATAGTGATATTTAGCGCACGCAACGGCATCGGGCTCTTCGGCCAGCCCCAGCTTCTGCAGCCCTGGCAAGAACCGCTCTTCTTGCTGACGTCGAAACAGACTTTTAACTATTTTGGCGCTTCGCTCAGTTCCTACTTCGACAACCATCGCAAGGATCAGACCCGTCAGATATCGATGCAGGAGCTCTCCTATAGCGCCGTAGCCACCACCTCGAGCATCCATAGGTTTAGATAGAGCCATATTGAAGGATTTCTCTCATCACCAGCCACCTCGATGAACTACCGCTTCCATGCCACCTTCAGTTGGCCTACGCACCTCATTTGCCGACCGCCCGGGCTGTTCACCAGAGGGATCCGGCCAACCCAGAGCTACGGTGCCAACAGGCAGACGTCCGGCAGGGACCCCAATCGCCTTTGCGACTTTCGAGGCTTTGTCGAACATTCCGAAAAAGAGGACACCAAGACCTTCGTTAATAGCTGCAAGCTGCAAGACCATCGCAGCGAAGCTGCTATCAACGAGCCAATACGGCGTACCCCACATTTCCATGCCCTGCCCTAGCCCGGTCGCCTGCTTATCGCTCCGGCTATATCGCTCCAAATATGCGTCAGGGTTCGCCCATATAGTAATGATGGCAGGGGCATCCAAAAGGTTGGACCACCGGAACGTCTCTCTCCGTTCTCTGGGCAAGGTCACATCCCAATAGATTGAAGTTTGATCTCCTTCTAAAACAACAAAATCAAACCCCTGAGTATTGCCGGCTGATGGCACATGCCGAGCTTGTTCAAGAACCCGACTTAACACCACTTCAGGTATTGGGTCGCGCAGAAACGAGCGTGTCATTTTTCGCTTGTGAATCAGTTCGGAGAATTCCACAAGCTGAGACGCAGAGCTAGAGCAGCTTGGCGAGCTTCTCGCGGGTCGCCCATCCGAAGGTCACAAGAGCATCGCCCTTGGCCGCATCGTGCCCATCAAAAAGAGCAGCTACCTCTGGCTTAATGCCTTCAGGTTTTGCGGAGTTATGACTGAGCACCAACGACGGTAAGCCTTCGCCATATACGCGAAACTCCTTTGCTTTGTATTCGCCTCGGACGTCAAAGCGTTTCGCTAGCCGCCTGCCCCATGCGCGGTCCTCACCGTTTGCTTCGTAGCCCGGCCGGGGAACAACTCGGCTCAGCGACTTGTAGGCGTCGAAAGCAGCTGGATCGCACATTTGCGATGCGACTAAGACATCTTCGTCGGGGAAAGCAAGAACGGCACGACGCATTTGATCCGTAATCATTGCTTTTAGAGCGCCATCTCTACGACTGCTCCGACGAACCGCCGCAAGTCCGATCAACACTGTCGGGTCGCCTCCCACTCGTTCGAGGGTGCAAAAGCCATACGCCGATAGCTTGTTGCCGTCTCTAACTTGTGTCACCAGAACCCAGGCATCTCTTTGCTTAGACAGTTCACCAACATCAAAAATGATTGGTTCATCCTCAATAAGGTCGGCCATCTCCTCAAGCTCAGCGTCGCTTAGGGCAGTGCAATCTTTAGTTTCGACCGTCAGGGCCATCAGGAATTTTCCTTCATCGGTACTCGTCGGTGTACTAGTTCAGTCGATAATTGACTATTGAGCAAAACGATCTCGGTCCTCACAGATATACCCCTCCGGGTCGGGGGTCCTGTTCACCGCCGCTCGGAGCCATGTCGCCACCTGCTCCCGGCGGTAAGGCTCCTTGTCTCATCTCCATGAGCTGACGTTGCGCCATCATCTGCTGCGCCGCAACCGCGGCTTGAATTCCGTGGAACAATCCCTCGAGCCAGCCCACAAGCTGAGCTTGCGCAACACGCAACTCTGCTTCAGATGGCGATTCGGAACTGAAAGGCAATGCCAATCTCGCTAACTCTTCGCGCAACTCAGGAGCAAGGGCCTCAGACAACTCCGTAACCGACTGTTCATAGATTTCCCGCATACGGTCACGGCTGGCTTCATCCAACTGCGCTTCGCGTACTTCATCGAGAAGGGTTCTAATCATCGACCCAATACGCATAACCTTCGCTGGCTCTGAGATCGCAGGAGGTTCTTCCTCGCCTTCTGGCGCGCCATGGGGCTCGATCAATTCAACGTGCTCGTCTACTGAAGCGGACGACCCGCCGGTAGGGTCTCGGTACTGCTCGACCATATAGAAATCCTACCGGTGTCGTTGCTGAGAGCGGCCGGGAATTACTTGGAGAAGCTGAGAAAGGGCACAAGCATTTCATCCGCTGTTAAAGAGCCATGTCTAGCGACTAGGTGCGGAGAGTCAGGAAGTCGTGGATCCAGAATGGCTACTGGGTCACGGGCCACAATTGCCACATCGCCCATTCGTCGCCGAGCTTCATTGGATACATATGCTCCAAACCATTGCTCGTCGAGGATCTGTTCTCGAGACACAATCCAAGCAGCATCTGCATAAATCTGGGCTGCATCCATGACAGACTCCGGGCTTTCGTTGTCAGCATGCAACCATAGGAACCTGGCTTCCCCTGAAGTCATTGACGTTCGACGCACAATCTCCTCGTCGAGTTGAAGAATCCTGTCGCTCACTTCAACCATCCCGTGGTCTGCGGTAACTATTAGAACTGCTTCTTCTGGTAACTCATGAACTATCCGCTCCGCCAGTGCATCCACAAACCTCAGCTCATCTTGGTAGTGCTTACCTAGGCCGTGAACGTGAGCGATCTTGTCGACGCCGTCGTAGTAGGCGTAGACAAACGGAACCCCCGTTTCAACTTGATCGATAATTTCGGTCATCAAGGTCGCTGGAGACCACCACCCGCGAAACTGGCCGTTTCGGAGGTGAGCTTGAGTGAACCCCGTGGTTTGAAACTCAGCGCGCGTTATCGCTGGCGGGTGGGTCCCTAGAAATGGTTCAACGGGTTGGAACTCTATTGGTGGCAATTCGCCAATCATTGATTTCCCCCCGACGGACCAACGAAGACAGTTCAAGAGTCCTTGATGCGTCGGAATTTTGTACCCGATTACACCGTGCTCACCTGGCGGCACGCCTGTCGTTATCGACGTAAGAGCTGATGCGGTGGTACTAGGAGCGACGGTGGTAATCGCAGTGGCGGAACCCTCAGTTAGAAAACGCAGATTGTCTTGATGATCTTTGAATTGATTCCAACCGAGCCCGTCCAGGACTAGCAAAACCACGCAATCGGCTCCAAGGATGCTTTCTGATACGAGCGAATTGGCCTGATTGGTCAAAATCGCCGGCACGATTGAAGACACCGACATCTCCCCATGCGTGGGTATCACTATTTGTCGCTCGTCACTCATTGCGAAACCTTCGATCGCAGTGAGTCTTCATGGGATGACCTTCGCACCAAGGTCTTCTGGAGGAAGTTTCTCCAGGCCTGTTGTGTGGGCGCCTCACCCAACATGGACTTCATTGGAAATCATTTGCACTTCGGTTTTGCTCTCTGAAAGCTGTGAGAGCCGCTTCAAAATCTGCGGGGGGTTCTGAGGCAAACTGCATGGCTTCCCCCGACGTGGGGTGAGTGAACGCAAGCTCTGCGGCGTGGAGAAGGGGGCGACCGATCTCAAATGGGTCTGGCTTTCCATAGACAGAATCTCCCAAGACCGGCGCTCCTATCGCTTGCAGATGCACCCGAATTTGATGTGTTCGCCCTGTGTCCAGGACACATCGTAGCAATGATGCCGGGATGGGATTTTCCCAGCGTTCCAACACTTCATAGTGCGTTCTAGCTTCGCGACCTCCTTGTGTCACGGTCATTTTCGTTCGAGCGCGCCTACTACGACCGATGGGGGCATCAACAGTTCCACGGGGCGCTTCGGGAGATCCTGAGACAAGTGTTAAGTAACTTCGATGAATTTCTCGTGCCGACAAGGCCTCAGTGAGGTTGTGCAATGCCTCGTTAGTTCTGGCACAGAGCAACAGGCCACTAGTTTCACGATCGAGGCGGTGGACTATCCCAGGTCGCTCCTCGGGTCCCACATCGGCTATTTCTGGGTAACGAGCGAGCAATCCGTGAGCCAAGGTTCCGTCGGAGCGTCCGGCGCCCGGATGAACTACTAGCCCCACCGGTTTGTCTACGACCAAAAGGCAATCGTCCTCATAAACCATCCGAAATTGAATCGTGGGGTCCCCCAACAGGGCGACTGCTCCAGATTCAGCCTCAGGCATCTTCACTTCTAAGTTTTCGCCTGTCGCAACCCGGAGGGAACCGCTGGTAACAGGCTGTTCGTTGTGAAGTATTTTGCCTTCAGAAATTAACTGAGCGATGACACTGCGGCTCAGCCCGGTCATGAGGGCAGCTACGCGGTCAATTCGCTCGCCATCAAGAGCGCTGGGAATCTCATCATGCAATGTTTTCGCCCTCTCGTTGATCTATCCATAGTCTCAGACTAAGGACGATCACGCCGATCACGATTGCTGAGTCAGCGATGTTAAAGACGGGCCAAAATTGCAGGTCGATAAAATCAACGACCGCTCCACGACCCCATCTAGGTGTCCGGAAAGCTCTATCAAGTAAATTTCCCGAGGCGCCCCCCAAAATAAATCCGAGCGCCAGTGTTGACAGCGGACCCGAAAATCGAACCCTGATCTTCCATAAAACGACCACCACTCCAAGAGCAACGACCCCTAGAACAGGTCCTAGGCCTTGTCCGGTACTAAACGCGAAACCCGTGTTGGAAGTGAGATGGAATTGAAGTTTCCAGATAACTCCAATAGTTCTGTCGTCCAAGGCATTTACGGCCCACCACTTGGTCAACTGGTCCAGAACAGCAACCGAAATTGATATCAGTGCGATCGCATTACTTGATGGCACTTTCCGAAGAGCAGCCACGGGGTCACCGCCACGACATGCCAGTGGCTTTCTCCTCAACTCGTTTGTCCGCATGTGGAATGGCCTCCAAGCGTTCTTTCGGTATAGGCAGTCCAGATACGACACTTATGCCGTACGTGTCTTTCTTGATGCGCTCCAGTGCAGCATCAATTTCCTGAATCGCCTCTCTCGCCTGCGCCGAAAGCTGCAAATCTCGATCCCGTTCAACGGCTATTGAATCGCCCTCGCCAGACTCTTCGTCGAATTGCACGTCTCCAGGCTCCCTGTCGCGAGCGAGCTGGTCAGCCTCGGCCTCTAGAAACTCTGCGTGTTGGGTGTAGCGACCTCGCTCTGCGAGAAGGGCTTCGCGCTGTTTTTTAAGCCACTCGGCACTAAACCGCGCTTTCGCCGAAGTCTTCTTCTTGTCAACAGCCTTCTTCTTGGCGGGAGCCTTTTTCTTGGCGGGAGCCTTCTTCTTGGCAGGAGCCTTCTTTTTCGAAGAAACTCTCTTCGCTACCACCTTTTTTTTGGCAGGAGCCTTCTTGGCTACCACCTTTTTTTTGGCAGGAGCCTTCTTGGCTACTGCCTTCTTTTTCGCTACTGCCTTTTTTTTCGCCATAACTCACCTGCCGAATAGTCGTGTTCGAAAAGGTGTCGCATCATAGCCTTCCAGACTCACTTACCGACGGACCATCCTAAGAAGCGTTAAATAACAGGCAAACAAATTCCAGACGGTAGCTTGAATAGTTGCACGGCAGATCAGGACACCCCATGAGCACCCCAAATGACACTCCCTACCCTAGAGTGCCCAACAGGGCAGATTTTCCTGCTATCGAGCGCTCTGTTCTGGACCGTTGGAACAAAGAGGGAACTTTCAGACAATCCATAACCGCTCGACCTGAAAACGACGAATATGTGTTCTACGACGGGCCACCATTCGCAAACGGACTACCCCACCACGGGCACCTACTAACGGGGTATGTGAAAGACGTGGTGCCGCGCTACCAAACGATGCGCGGCAAACGCGTTGACCGCCGTTTCGGCTGGGATTGTCATGGTTTACCCGCCGAAATGGAAACTGAACAAGAACTGGGAGTGTCTGGAAGAGCAGCCATTACCGAATTCGGAATTGAGACCTTCAACGCTAGCTGCAGGGAGTCGGTTCTCAAGTACACCTCGGAATGGCAAGAAACCGTCACACGCCAAGCCCGATGGGTCGATTTCGAAAACGACTACAAAACCATGGATCTCTCCTACATGGAATCCGTTATGTGGGCTTTCAAACAACTCTGGGACAAAGGGCTCATTTACAAAGCTTTCCGAGTGATGCCCTACTCCTGGGGAGCCGAGACACCGCTATCGAACTTCGAAATTCGCCTAGACGACGCAACTCGCCCCAGACAAGATCCAGCGATCACGGTTTGGTTCCAACTCAAAGAACCAGAAATATCAGAACTTTCGGCAGGGCTCCCAACTCGATTACTGGCCTGGACGACCACCCCCTGGACTCTGCCTTCGAACTTAGCTCTAGCGGTCGGACCAGAAATCGAATATGTCCTCGTCGAAGCGCTCAACGCGCGTTGGATTCTTAGTTCTGATTGCTTAGAGAAGTACTCCGAGCAACTGCCTAACTACAAAATAATTCAAACCCTGGCCGGCTCTTCACTGGTCGGACTCAGCTATGAGCCGATTTTTGATTTTTTCGCCGATCGAGACGATGCTTTCCGCGTCCTTCCAGCCGATTTCGTTGACACATCAGAAGGCACAGGCGTAGTGCACATGGCGCCCGGCTTCGGCGAAGACGACCAGTTGGTCTGCGAAGCCAACGAAATTGAGATTCGCGATGCAGTCCCTGTAGACGATCAGGGAAGGTTTACAGACAAAGTCAAAAACTGGTCCAACGAAAACGTCTTCGACGCAAACCCCCAAATCATTCAGCACCTGAAAGATTTAGGGAAAGTTCTGCGCCACGACACCTACGAACACAATTACCCACATTGCTGGCGAACAGACACTCCAATTATCTATAAAGCAATTTCGTCCTGGTACGTGGAAGTCACAAAGATTCGCGGACGACTTCAAGAAATCAACCAAGAAATAAATTGGGTTCCCGATCACGTCAAGGATGGGCGATTCGGACAATGGTTGGCTGGTGCCCGAGACTGGTCCATAAGCCGCAACCGCTTCTGGGGATCTCCTATACCTGTTTGGGTAAGCGACAATCCTGATTATCCGCGAACCGATGTCTACGGCAGCCTCGACGAACTGGAAGCAGATTTCGGTGTGAGGCCAGATGACCTTCACCGTCCATTTATCGACGACCTCACAAGACCCAACCCCGACGACCCTTCAGGGAACAGCACCATGCGACGCGTTCCAGAAGTCCTCGACTGTTGGTTTGAATCAGGCTCGATGCCATTTGCCCAAGTCCACTACCCGTTCGAAAACAAGGATTGGTTTGAGGAACACTTTCCTGCCGATTTCATAGTCGAATACATCAATCAAACCCGAGGGTGGTTCTATACGCTGCACGTTCTAGCGGGAGCGCTCTTTGATCGACCAGCTTTTCAGAACGTGATTTGCCACGGAATTCTCCTGGCAGAAGATGGCAACAAACTTTCCAAAAGGCTCCGGAACTACACAGAACCGACAGAAATTTTTGATTCGCAGGGCTCAGATGCCCTTCGCTGGTACTTGATGTCAACGAACATAGTTCGAGGCGGCGATACACGAATATCAGACACTGGAATCGACGATGTCACCAGGCAAGTTCTCATCCCGATATGGAACGCTTATTCGTTCTTCACCCTGTACGCAAACGTTGATGACCATCAAGCAGCAGTCAGAGTCGACTCGAGTCACCTGTTAGATCGATACCTGTTGGCCAAAACCCGATCTCTCGTAGCCAGCACCACCTTGGCATTAGACGCCTATGACCTTCCTGGTGCAGCGAGCGAAATCCAATTGTTTATCGATGCCTTGAACAACTGGTACATACGGCGCTCTCGAGATCGGTTCTGGGGTCCCGAAGGCGGCGGCCAGGGCGACCCAGAAGCCTACGACACTCTCTACACCGTGTTGACTATCTTCACCCGAATTGCTGCTCCATTTCTTCCCATGATTATGGATGAAATTTACGGAGGTCTAACAAACGGTGACAGCGTTCACTTAACGCCTTGGCCGAGCGTTGAGGAATTGCCAGAAGACTCAGGTCTAGTTCAACGAATGGACCAAATAAGAGAAGCCGCATCAACGGCGCTCCGGCTGCGCGAAGATGCCGGGCTTCGCGTCCGATTGCCGTTGACGTCTGTCACGGTCGCTGGCAAAAACGCACCGGAACTCAACGAAGTTGCAGACCTTCTCGCTGAAGAAATCAACGTTCATAACGTGATTTTGACCGATGAGATAGGCGATTTCGCAACTATGACCCTGAAGCCCAACGGAAATATTCTCGGCCCTCGGCTGGGGTCTGATGTTCAAAAGGTTTTTGTCGCTGCCAAAGAAGGGAACTGGAGTTTCCTTGAAGACAACAGCATTGAAATCGCAGGCCACATTCTCGAATCCCACGAGTACGACATGGCCCTAGAGCCCGCTGACCCTACGACCACCGCTTCGCTTAAGTCCAATGACGCTGTAGTGATTCTAGATACCAAGGTAACTCCGGAACTGGAAGCAGAAGGCTCAGCACGCGACTTAATTAGGACAATTCAGCAGGCAAGAAAAGATGCTGACCTTGAAGTGACAGATCGGATCACCGTAGAGGTCAGCTGGTCTCCTGCTGAAATTGATGCAATAAAGAATCATGAACCAGCTGTGATGGCCGCTGTGTTGGCAAATCAAATTTCATGGCTTCCGGGCGACGCAGAGCCAAACGTAAAACTCACCAAGTCATAGCGAGTTCTTCACTTTCCTTCTAGAGGCTCATTTCGCTGCAACGCAGAGAAAAACGGATCATCGATTTCTTCTCCGGATCCGCTTTCCGATTTCCGACTGGGGGCGGGGTCAACCGCTGGTTCATCATTCCGCATTTCGTCGATGACCGCTACGCCTTCAACCATCGTTGTCGCTGGGTGCTGGTCAGGAGGGCCATCTGGGCGCCCACTTAAATCTCTCGCAATTTCACCTAGAGCTCGCCTACGAGTTTCAATCAGATCCGCTAACTGGTCCGCATCGCTGCGCCTGGCAGTAATTTGCGCTTCGAGTTCCAACAGCTCTTCTTCCAAGTCCGCCTTACGCGCCCATGCTTCAGTCGCGGCTAACTCTGACGAAGAAATCACTAGAACGTCAGCCAACAGATCCGCTACTTGTTCTTTCGCCGCAACAACGGCATCCCCTACAACGTCCTCAGCCGTTTCTTGAGCAAGTGCGATCAGCTGCGCAATCCGATCAATCTCTATTTGCGATGCCCCGATTGCAACGGCGACCCGTTCCTGATCGGGTCGACCTTCACTTTCAACTTTAGGTGCGGTGGCAAGTGCCTCTTGGATGCTCTCAACTGCGTCAAGGCGCCCGTCGTGGACTTGAATCCCTTCCTGCTCGCCGTTTTGGTTTATTCGAGCTTCAGTAGCTATTAGCCGGTCAGCCACGTCGTCTAGCCGCGACTGCATTTCTCTCAGTCCTACGGCTACGCGCTCCAAAAAGTCGTCTACGGCGTCGGGGTCGTAGCCTCTGAATCGCTCAGGGAAATGCTGCGTTTCCAGCAACTGTGGGGTCAACTCCATACGCTGACCCTAACAATAAGGCGGCCCTAGCGAAACCGAGACAGACCCAACCTGGGTCAACCGCAATTTAAGATCAAACCGCCGAGAATCCATTGGACAAGGACCAAGACTAAGATCGGAGATAGATCAAGACCGAAACCACCAACCCGTAGAGGTGGAAGAGCTCTCCTTAAAGGTCCCATCAAGGGTTCAGTAATCCGCACCAAAAAAGTTCGAACAATAGCCACAGGACTGTCATGGGCAATTGGGATCCAACTGAAGATAATACGGCCAAAGATAGCTAGAACGTAGATGTCGCAGAGCGTGCACAAGACTTGAGTCACGGGAAAACCTTCGACTAGTAGTGCAAACCGCGCTCTTGGAGACGCTGGCGCTCTTCGTCGGCGAGGTTCACATGTGATGGGGCCAAGAGGTACACCTGATCAGCTACTTTCTCCATCTTGCCGCCCAACGCGTAACACAGACCGCTTACGAAATCGATAATTCTGCGAGCTAAATCTCGGTTAGCAGTTTGCAGGTTGACAATTACTGGCTGATCGGCTTTGAAACGGTCCGCTAGTTGCTGTGCGTCATTAAAGGTTCTAGGCGCCACCACGTGCGGCTTAGCGCTCGTGATTGGGATTGTTCTCACAGATCCTGTCGTTGGAGGCCCTGCACTACTAGCTGTAGATCCACCTTCAGACCGGTCAGGAAGTGTCAAAGAGTCAGAAGGGCTAGTCACGACTGTCACCTGGTCCTCACCGGGATCCCTACCATCAGGGTGTTGAAGGCCATCCAACTCGTCGTACTGCTCATCGGGTCCTAACCCAAGGTAGAGCATCGCCTGCCGCCACATCGAAGCCATTCGCTTCCTCCTAATTTCTGAGAGTACCGCGGTCTCACCGCGATGGGCGTTCACCAAACAAAGCTGTCCCAATTCTTACCATGGTGCTCCCTGATTCAATGGCAACTTCGAGATCGTTCGTCATTCCTATTGATCTTGTCTTGAGTTGGTGATCGTCGGCAAAGGAAACGAGACTCCTATACGCAGCTCTTATCGACTCAGCATCTCCTTGCGGACCGACACCCATCGCTCCGACTACCCGCAAGCCTTTGTCGTTGGCAGCTGCAACCAAATCTCCCGCTTGGGAAAGATCACACCCGGCCTGTCCCTGAATCTCGGTTAGCTTGACCTGGATCATGACGGATGACCCAGGACTCCGTTTCGCTATCTCGTCAATCAGCGACAATCGGTCAATCGTCTGCCAAACAGAAACGATGTCAGATATCTTCCGAACTTTATTTGTTTGCATTCCTCCGATGAAGTGCACTTGTAACGGTTTTCGCTCTTCCATATCTAGTTCAAGCCACTTAGCGGCTAGCTCTTGGGCATAATTTTCCCCAATCATTCGGAAGCCACACTCAGAAGCGAGACCTATCGCCCATGCTCCGAAACCTTTCGTCACCGCTACTATGTCGATGTCTTTACCACCCAGAGTTGCGATCCGTTCTCTGAGTGCTTCAGCCCGGTCCAGGAACTCCTCTTTAGAAATAGGCGCTTCTCCCATTATGGCAACCTCTCGATTTCAGCCATTAGTGCAAAGCGCTCTGAATCTCCCGCACTCCGGTGAGACCAATATCGCTCATCGCTAGCAGTGCACCGTTGCACTTCGTAGTCGATCGAGACTGAACTATTCACTAGCATCGCCGCAACCGCCGCACCCAGGTCAAGGGCTGGCTTCCCGTACCTTGTTCGACCTGCAACGCCTTCACCAGCGATAGCCATCATTTCAGATAGATCATCGGGGCCGAATTCGTATTCTGCTGTCGATATGTGGGGGCCGACAATCGCTCTCACCGGTCCACTGCCCGAAGCCACGAATCTTCTCACCGCTGCGTCAATAACGCCCGCTCGAATGCCCCGCCAGCCAGCATGAACGACACCGATAAGGGGCTTTGACGACGTCATGCCGTATAACGCCACCGACACACAGTCAGCACTCCGAACGCCTATTACCGCGCCCGGTGTCGAAGTAACAAGACCGTCAGCTGGGTGGCCGTTGCCCTCTCCAGGTCGAAACACTGACAGGATCTCACTGCCATGTACCTGTTTAGGAAATGTGCGCACGTGCTGCTCTTCAGGCATGAACAAGGCGGAAGCGGCGTCGCCTTCGCTGCGCTCGGATATTCGAATCCGCACCGAGTGTTGCTTTCCCACGCGACGATGAAATGTCAACACGACTAAGTACTCCCAAAACGACCGGCAGCTAAGTCGTCATTTGAGAAAGGACGGAACGTCGAATTCATCGTCATCGTCATCGTCAATGCCAACGTCGCCAGTCTCCTCGGATTCAAAAATATCTACGATTTCCTCGAGCGGGCTAGCAGTCGCAGATCTCGTCGAACCTACGGCTCCATCATCCCAACGGTCGAATCCTGCAGCGATAACAGTGATACGAATCTCTTCGCCCATTGAGTCGTCAATCACAGTTCCAAAAATAATGTTGGCGTCCGGGTGAGCAACATCGTGAATAACGTCTGCTGCGTCACGCACCTCATGTAAGCCTAGGTTTTCCGAGGCAGTTACGTTGAGCAAAATGCCGCGCGCTCCCTCTATGGAAGCTTCAAGCAACGGACTGGAAACAGCTTGTCTAGCGGCGTTCTCAGCCCTGTTCTCTCCATGCGCGCGGCCAATACCCATCAGCGCAGATCCAGCATTTGACATGATCATTTTCACATCGGCGAAATCTGTGTTGATAAGCCCAGGCGTCGTGATGAGGGTCGTAATACCTTGAACACCCTCTCTCAAGACATCATCCGCCATTTGAAAGGCGTCTACCATCGTTGTGTTTTCGTTAGTGACACTCAGCAAACGGTCATTTGGAACAACGATTTGCGTGTCTACTTTTTCTCGCAGTTCTTGAATTCCAGCATCAGCTTGCACGGCACGACGACGACCTTCGAACATAAACGGCCTAGTGACAACACCAATGGTTAGGGCACCAGCCTCTTTGGCGATTTCCGCTATCACCGGTGCAGCACCTGTGCCTGTCCCACCGCCTTCACCAGCCGTGATAAAGACCATGTCGCAACCCGTTAGCGTCTTTTGAATCTCCTCGGCGTGTTCCATAGCTGCTTGACGACCAACGTCAGGGTCACTACCTGCCCCCAAGCCACGCGTTAATTCACGTCCAATGTCAAGCTTGATATCAGCATCACTCATCAACAAGGCTTGAGCATCAGTGTTAACGGCGACGAACTCAACGCCACTCAACCCTGATTCGATCATCCTATTGACCGCGTTACATCCGCCTCCACCAACGCCAACGACCTTTATAATCGCCTGGTAGTTCTGAGGACTGGCCACTGGACCTCCTGGTATCTCGACTACAACTAATCGTTAGAAATAGATCGCAACACTGAAGGTAGCGCAAGTTCGCCGCTCTTAAGACCCGCCCACGCACCCCCACGACGAATTTTGAGTTTGTACCGGCAGTTCAGCTAGGTGACACTACCGGCCTCTCTGGCACGGAGACATCGAGAACTCTGTCTGTCCTCATTTGTTCTTCTAAATAGCTCAGTAGGGCCGACAAAGCCACCACCTTGGCCGGGATCTGCTCCTCATCGCCAAAAATGACCTCCTGTGCGCTGTCTAGGCTGCCCGAGAGGTCACCCGTGGCGGGTTCACGGCGCAGGCTAACGAACCTCTCCAATAAGCCCGGAGGCATGGTCCTCAGAAGTGAAAGCAAAGAGGAGCTGTCGGCACTTAGATATGAGCCTGGTGTTCCTGCGGCCCGAATTCCGCTGATTCTCGGTAAATCAGGCGGTGACGTGAGCCCATGAGTCAACACCCTCCCATCCGAGGCGATGAGCGCCCATTGCTCTGGTTCGCTCATAACCAAAGCGGCCGGTTGATGTTCAATAATTTCAATAAGCACTGCGCCACTCCACGAGCGGTCAACCGATACCGATTGAACCCTGGGCAAAGCTTCGATTCTGCGTCGGACCGCCGATTGATCTAACGACAGCAGCGGGTCTCCTGGCTCAAAACCTAATCGCTGTTCTATTTCTGCGAGGGTGAGGTGGTGTAAGCCATGCACTTCTATCTTCTCAATGTTTAGAAACGGTGAATATCCGACTGCAACGAAGCCGCCCACCAATAGGACCAGCGTAAGCGTGAGCCCCACTACGCCCTTGCGAATAACCGGCGACAGGGAAGCTCTCCGCGCTCGGGGCGACATCGCTAGTCCTCAAACCCCACTCGCTGAATTTCTGTTTTCAGCCCGATACCGGTTTCGGCATAGACCCGTCTGGCCACCGCAGCAATTACAGCGTCTACATCATCTGCTGAGCCTCCGACATCTGCCTGAATAAAGTTGGCGTGTTTCGGCGAAACCTGTGCCGATCCAATTCGGAAACCTTTAAGGCCGAGGCGGTCAATCAACTCCGCAGAAGTTTCGTTGCTTGGATTAACAAACACTGACCCAGCGTTCTGCCCTCCCGGCTGATTCTCACGACGCCATCGAACAACCTCATCCAGCACCCTTGCTCCGGAATTGTCGCGATCGTCACCAAGCTGCAGGGACGCACCTAGAATAATTTCTTCTTGCCTCACAGCGCTTGAGCGATAACCAAACTCCAAGTCTTCATTGGCTACCGTTTTGACCTCCCCCGTGCGGAGCTCAAAGAGTTCAACCGCTTGAACGCATGCCTGCATGTCGCTTCCGTGACCGCCGGCGTTCATTCGTACCGCTCCACCAACCGACCCAGGTACACCCACAGCCCATTCGAAGCCGCTTAGCCCCTCAGCAACGCAACGACGCGCGAGCGTAGGTAAAGCGACTTTGCCTCCAACTTCAACTTTGCCGGAACTCTGGTCAAACTTAGTAGAAGAGAAATCCGACCCTAGGGAAACCACAATCCCTTTGAATCCTTCATCAGCTACAAGCAAATTAGATCCCTTGCCAATAACCAGAACAGGTAATTCTGCCTCATTTTTGGCTTCACGGACTTTCCATAAATCTTCTTGGTTATTAGCGATCAGATGCAATGCTGCGTGACCACCGACACGGTAGGTAGTCATGGCGCCCAAGTCGACGTCAGGCTGCGCGCGTGGGCCCAATATTTGTCGCGCCACCGCTATCGAGTCCGACACTCCATGACTCATTGCGGCTGCTTTCGCGGTCTGCGTCGACTCTGGACTTCATCTGCAACCGAGGTCAAATCCCCCGCGCCCATAGTCAAACAAAGGTCGCCGGGACGAAGAATAGAGTCCAAATAATCGGCAACTTGTTCACGGCCGGGCAAATATGTGATTGATGATTTTGGGTGATCATCAAGAATCGCGCGGACTAACAACTCTCCTGTTATCCCGGGTCTAGGCGATTCACCTGCGCCGTAAACCCCGGTGAGAACTATGTGATCCGCATCTACAAATGAATCACTGAACTCTCTCCACAACTCGGCTGTTCTGCTGTACCTATGAGGTTGAAACACGGCGACGATTCTGTCCCACTCGCCTGCTTTTGCGGCTGCCAACACAGCAGTTACTTCTGTAGGAAGATGCGCATAATCATCGACATACACCACTCCCTGATCCTCTCCTCTAAATTCGAACCGTCTGGCAACACCTGCGAATCTCGCCAAGGCCGTCGTCACCAACTCTGGGTCCGCACCCATTTCGACTGAGGTAGCGAACGCAGCTGTTGCGTTCAAAACATTGTGGAGGCCCGGAACTGGTAGTTCAATTTTGGCGATGCGTTTCCCTTCTCGGATTAGTTCGAAAGTTGAGGTGTAACGACTAGTGACAACCCCGACAACCCTATAGTCGGCGCTTTCGGCGGTTCCATAGGTAAGACACTCTCCTACCTCGGCAGCGAGTTCAGCTGCACCTGGATCGTCGATACAAACTATTCGAGGGCCGTCGACGGCTTTCAAAAAATCTGTGAATGCATGGACTAAAGCCTCGTAGGTTCCAAAGTAGTCGAGGTGATCGCTTTCCAAGTTGGTCACTATCGCAGTCGCTGCACCAACCTTCAAGAATGTGCCGTCCGACTCATCGGCTTCTACAACGAAAAGCTCGCCTTGATCATTCCACACAGCTCCCGAACCGATGTCGTTGAGATCTCCTCCAACTATGAAGGAGGGCGCAAGACCTGCTGCCGTGAGCGCTAGCGCCAACATGGATGATGTTGTTGTCTTCCCGTGAGTTCCCGCTACCGCAATAGTCTGCTTCGTACTACAGATCGCAGCGAGTATTTCAGCGCGACTGAGGACTACTCGCCTCGCATCTAACGCTGCCTGAATCTCTACATTGGAGTCTGGCACCGCCGTGGATCTGCAAATGATCGATGCCTCTCCAATATTGCCTGCATGGTGACCCACTTCGATTCTGGCACCCATTGAGCGAAGGCGGCTAACCCCGGCGGATTCACGGAGATCGCTACCACTGACTGAATGGCCCATCGACAACAAAACGGCGGCAATCGCATTCATGCCGGCACCACCGGCACCAACCACGTGGATCGAAGGGAGATCCAAAAGAGATGTCTGGTTTAAGTCTGATGCTTTCAAAGTCATCGTTTTTTTCGGCCGTTCGGTGATTGTTTACCTGATGCATGGATGAGCACGAGATCAGCTACGTTTCGAGTCGCTCTTGGAAACCCAACGCTACGCCGATGTCTTTCACCATCTGGGTCATCTGAGCCTTGAGATGCACTAAGCATTCGCTCAATCTCCGTGGCCAAACGCTTTCCGTCTAATTCAGCGTCATCTACGACTGTCGCGAACCCTGCCTTCACTAGCACATCAGCATTTCGACGTTGATGGTCGTTCGGAGCGTTCGGAAGCGGAACCAAGATAGCTGGGACACCCAAGACGGCAAGTTCCGCGCTAGTGGAACCACCAGGCCGGCAAACTACTAAGTCAGCAGCCGCTATTGCTTTCGGCAGGTTGTCGTCATACTCAAGCGATCGAATGTTTTCAGGCAAAGAGGAGGGCACTGCATGCCAATCTCGTCGACCAACAACATGATGAATTATTGGTAGTTGAGCAGATGAAGCAGCTTGCCATAAGGCTCGGTTGATCCGAAGTGACCCTAAGGACCCGCCGAACACAACTACCACTGGATCATGTCGGGGCCACCCCAATTCAGGTCTGCTCTCGCGACCCAATTTATGGGCTTCTAGCACCGAGTCTCGGATTGGGTTACCGGTTACAACTTCGTTTTTGAGGCCGGTTCCAGGGCTTGGCACAGCTGCAGCTTTGGCAAAGTTCCTCAAAAGTCGATTCGTGGCTGAAGCCGCTGCATTTTGTTCCGCTAGCACTAAGGGAACTCTCAAGATCACCGCCCCTAGAGCACCAGGTAAAGCCGCGTATCCTCCCAGGGACAACACGACTCTCGGCCTTAACCGAGCGATTATCCAGATGGCTCTTACTACCGCCCAGCAAATTCCGATCAGGTTCCAGAAATTGGCAAGGGAAATGCGGCGGCCATTCAAGCCGCGACCGGTGAGCGCCCAAAGACGATACCCCGACTCTGGAACCAGTTGCTTTTCCAGACCGCGGGCGCTTCCAATAAACACAATCTGATCTTTGTTCCAACCATCTTTTTGAAGCTCTTCAGCTACAGCAAGACCTGGCAACAGATGACCTGCTGTCCCTCCCCCAGCAATAACCACTTCACACTTTGACAGGCCACTCTGTTGGAAGTTTGAGTCCTTCATGTTGATTGCCGCGCAATATTTAGCAGAAGCCCAGCAGCTATTGCGTTGAGAATTAACGACGTCCCGCCGTAAGAGATGAACGGGAGTGTGACTCCCGTGATCGGAAGCGATCCCAGAACTCCTAATAGGTTGACCGTCATCTGAACCAGGAACCAGATGGATATACCTGCTGCCAGAAGAGATCCAAATACGTCCGGAGCTCCTTGTGCTGTGCGGAACCCCGCCACTATGAACGTTCCAAGCAAAATCACAACAGGTAGGGCGCCCATAAAGCCAAGTTGTTCTCCCACCACAGCGAAGACAAAGTCAGTGTCGGCCGCGGGCACCCACCCCCACTCTGCATGACCGCCCCCAAGGCCTGTTCCTTTCAGGCCCCCTCGAGCCAAGCTCAGTAATCCTTGGGTCACCTGCCAGCTAGAACCTTCGATATCGTCCGAGGGATTAAAGAAAGCCACGACCCTTGCACGGCGATAAGACTCGCTGAGAATAAGAAAACTCCCGAGAAGAACACCTACCCCGATCAAAGGGGCTAGGTGTTTGACCGGGACGCCCGCTGCCCACATCATTCCGAGAGCGATGATGCCGATTATCAAAGCAGTGCTTAAATCGCGTTGGATGTAAATGAGCCCGCAAACAATCGCAACCCAGATTGAGATGGGAACTGTGACTCTGTCTAAACGATCGAGAAAGTACCGCCGCTGGTCAAGAAATGACGCAACGCCAATAACTAAAGCAAACTTCGCTAATTCGGAAGGCTGGACGTTGAAGAGCCCGAAATCGAGCCACCTTTTACTGCCACCACTGGTCCGGCCCACAAATTGAACTAGCAATAAAGAGAACGTTGCTGATGCGACGAGGGCCGGAGCCCAACGTCTCCAAGTTCGATAGTCACGGTTAAGGACAAACAAAAGAGCCACAACGGCGATGGTCACCCAAGAGGCATGTTTGCCAAAGGTTGCAAAAGCATCACCCTTTTTTACGATCGCTGTCGGTGTAGACGCGAGTAGAACCGCAACGGTTCCTGTAAGCATGAGGAGCAACACCGAAGCCAACATTGCCAAGTACCGCCAAGGTGGCCTAGTCGCATTCGCTCCTGCGGCTTCGTTCGCCCCTATTGGGAAGAAAACCTTGGTCACGTGACTTCTCTCCGTTCATTCAGTTCACCCACGATGTGTTTAAATTCGTCCCCGCGTTCGACGTAATTGCTGTACCAATCAAATGAAGCACAAGCTGGGGAGAGGACTACATCAGCCCGAAAGCGAACGGCATAGTCAAACGCTAGAGACACTGCATCTTCCATCGAGTTCGCAATAGCCACCGGTAGATCTCCCCTGAAGATTTCGATGACATCTTCGCTGGCGTCGCCAATAGCTACTACCGCTCGAAGCTGACTCCTCAGTGACGCAAGCTCCCCTAGATCGAGTCCCTTGTTTCGCCCTCCCGCAATCAATACGACAGCATCCAAGCCACCGACTCCAGCTACGGTCGCATGAGGCGTAGTGGCCTTGCTGTCATTAAAAAATCGAACCTTTTTGCTGGTCGCGACTAATTCCATCCGATGAGGCAGTCCTTGGAAGTCACACAGAGTCTCGCGAGCTCCGTGAATTGAAGCCCCCATGGAAAGACTCAATGCAACTGATGCACAAGCGTTTAAGAGATCGTGTGGGCGTGCCAGCGGAAGATCTGAGATATCAATAACTTTCTCGCCGTGAGCGCTAAGCACTGACTGCGTGCAGTGGACATCTCCAGCAGATAACCCAAAGGTGACCCGTTGCGCTTCAAGCTTCGGAAGCCACGAAGCGAGCGGCCCTAATTCGTTAGGGACTATTGCAAAGTCATCGGAGCTTTGACCATGGAAAATCTTGGCTTTCGCTAAAGCATAAGATTCGAAATCGCCGTGCCAGTCAAGGTGGTCGGGCGACAAATTGAGCCAAGCTGCCGACTGAGCTCGGAAATGTTGGACTCGATCCAACGCGAATGAAGAGGCCTCAACTACGAGAACCTCGTTTTCATCGAACTGATCAGCTAGAGCAGCAACAAACGACACCTCAGTGTTTCCGACAGCAGCAGCTTTGATCTCGGAATTGTTAAGGATCTGTGCAGTTAATTCTGTGACTGTCGTCTTCCCGTTAGTTCCTGTTACCGCCGCTCGCGGCCGGTGGTCCCAGAAAGCTCCCACGTCTAGTTCACTCAAGACAGCTATGCCTTTTTTGTCCGCCATGCGGAGGAGGTTGTGGTATCTCGGTATCCCCGGGCTCGGCACCACTAAGTCAACTTTGCTCAGCGCTTCATCTAGCTGCTCTTCAGATGTCGCATCGACTACTTCGATAGCTAACTTACTGGCCGCTTCCATAATCGCTTCGGGTTGATCATCTGCGACGATGACGTGGTGGCCGCGAGCAAGCAAGGCTTCAGCTAGTGCTCTACCCGTGAGTCCTAGCCCACCAACAGCGACGCTCGATAGGTCGAATCCTGTCACGGCAGATACGTCCGGTTTATGAAGCCGGCCGAGTCAATGCTAATGAAATCGGCATAGAAGGCACCCAAGGCGAAAGCAACAAAGATTCCATTAATGATCCACATCCGAATCAGAACCGTGGTTTCCGGCCAACCGGCTAACTCAAAGTGGTGATGTATCGGCGCCATTCGAAATACCCGGCGTTGAAACAACCGGTAGCTAGCGACCTGCAAGATGACGGAAAAGGTCTCAAGGACATATAGCGCACCAATGACCGGCAGGAGGAGGTGAGTCTCAAGAAGCAAAGCCAAACCTGCAAAGGCAGTCCCAATTGCCAATGAGCCAGTGTCGCCCATAAAGATCCGCGCTGGGGGGGCGTTCCACCATAGAAATCCGATACATGCGCCGGTCATTGCTGCGGCAACGATGGCGAGATCCAATGCATGGTTGACGTTGTAACTCTCCGGGTGCCTAAAAATCCAGTAGCCAATGATTACGAAAGCCGAAAAGCCTATAGCCGACGAGCCCCCCGCTAAGCCATCAAGTCCATCGGTTAGGTTCACTGCATTTGCAGTTGCGATTACCAAGATCGAAGCCCAAATTACCCAGACCAGCTTGCCTATAGAAATGCCCGGTAGGTCGGCCCGTGTTAACGCAATGACCGGACTGGTTTGTGCCCAATACATTGACATCACGGCGAAGCCGCAAGCTACGACAAGGAGACCGACAATTTTGGCTGACTTGTTAAGCCCCAAGTTTCGTTCACGGCTTACTTTGATCCAATCATCGATTAAACCCACCCCACTGGCCGCAACAATTGCAACAATGAGAACAAGGCCGGACCGCGTGAAAATCGTTTCAGAACGAATGTGGCTAACTAGGTAGCCAGCAACAGCGCCGCCAACTATGGCAACGCCACCCATAGTTGGCGTTCCCGCTTTCGTTAGGTGCCCTTGAGGCCCGTCTACGCGGATCGGTTGCCCTACTCCGCGGTTGCGTAACCAAGGAACTAAAATGCGGGTGCCAATGAGACTGACACCCATAGACACACCCGCGGCAATCAGCAAGGCGATCATGGGATGTTGCTTTCTCTTCGTCTCATCAGTGCGTCCCGACTAACCGCGGCATCATCAAAGGGCAACCGTTGTTCGCCGACAATTTGGTAGGTCTCATGCCCTTTACCTGCAATCAGCACTAGGTCCCCTGGCTGGGCTTCGGTAATCGCAGTATCAATCGCCTCACCGCGATCGAGAACAATTCGATACGGGGTTCCGCTACTCCCAACTCCTTCGGCTATTTCGTTCGCGATCTCTATCGGAACCTCGGACCTTGGATTGTCGGATGTAACAATTATCTCATCAGCGAGTTGCGTAGCGATGGCGCCCATGAGGGGGCGTTTCGATGGGTCCCTATCGCCACCCGCGCCGAAGACAACCCATAACCGGCGGTCGCAGAGTCCGCGCACCGCACGCAAAGCCTCTTTCAAAGCTTCGGGTTTATGCGAATAGTCCACAATCACTACCAAATCCGAATTTGGCACTGTGACTGGTTCCATTCTTCCCTTGACAGGCGAGACGTGTGTCAACCCTTCGACTACCACTTCCTGCTGCCATCCGAGGGCCCTCAGCGTTTCTGCGGCTACGAGCAGGTTCATCAAATTGAAGGCACCCAGAAATGGGGTTTCTATTTCTTGTCCTCGCCACACGAAAGACGAGCCACTCCGGGTGAGTTTGGGATTTCCGATTAGTTGGGGGTCGACAACCACTAGGCCTTCATGACCTATGCCTCGAAGTTCAGAAGCAAGCCGTTTCCCCCACGCATCGCTTACTGCGACGACCGCAACAGGACATTCAAAGTCAAATAACCGGCGCTTGGCTTGAAAGTAAGCCTCCATATCTTCATGAAAGTCGAGGTGTTCCGGGCTGAGGTTCGTAAAGACCGCCGCTTCGAAGTCCACTCCTTTAACCCGATCAAACTCAAGGGCATGAGAAGAGACTTCGAGACAAGCCCATTCTTTGTTTTCATCCCTAATTTTCGCTAACGACCGTTGCAGTTCAGGTGCTTCAGGCGTGGTGTAATCACCCGTAAGAGTGCCAAGAACATCCGCCGTTGTTCCGCACCTCTCCAAGACATCGGCTAAGACCTGAACTGTTGTGCTCTTCCCTGCGGTTCCCGTAACCCCGATGACCTTTAACTTCTTTGATGGTTCGCCATGAATCACGGACGAGGCGGGCCCTAAAGCTTCTCTGACATTCGGCACCAAGATTTGCGGGATGGCATGTTCCAACTTGCGTTCAACCAACAGCGCACAAGCCCCTTTGCGAACTGCTTCGTCCGCATATTGGTGACCGTCGTCATGGACACCAATCACACAAGCGAACAGGTCACCTTGGGTTACTGCACGACTATCGAGAGTGACACCCGTCACTCGCATACTGCTTTCAGGATCCTCAAGGTTCGAAAGAGAAGCTCCTTGGCATGCCATAACGATTTCCTCTAAAGAAGTTCCCGCCATACCCCTCTACCTTGTTTTAGGCACTCCGAGAATGCCTAGGGTTCTGGCCGCTATTTCGCTAAAGACGGGAGCTGCCGTAAAGCCGGCTTTATATTCGAGAGGTTCGTCAAGGACAACGACGACAGTGACTTTAGGGTCCTCCACAGGAGCGAATCCTGCAAAGATCGTCGTATAACTGTCACCGTATCCTCGCTGGTCGATTAGAGGCTTTTGCGCTGTACCAGTCTTTCCTCCGACTCCGTAACCCTCGACTGCTGCGCGCTTTCCTGTTCCATCCATCACCACGCTTTCAAGCATGGCGCGCATTTGCTTTGCAGTGGTCGCGCTCAGAACCTCCTGCCCGAAGGAAGTATCCATTGTTCTAGATGCGCCTTCGGACGTCACAAACCCCCGCACCAGCGAAGACGGCTTGTATTTGCCATTATTTGCAATCGTGTTGTAGGCAGCAGCTATTTGGATCGCCGTTACGGAAACTCCCTGCCCAAAAGAAATGGCTGCTAAATCGATACCTTCCCAGTCTTGAGGAGGTTTTAATTTGCCCCGCGTTTCGTGAGGGAAAGATGGATTATCGCGATCTCCGGATGAGTATTGCCCCAAGCCGAACGCTCTGAGGTAGTGATACATCTGATCGGGGCCGAGTCTTTCGGCGATTTGGATAGTTCCAATGTTGGATGATTTGGACAGGATTTGAGTCACTGTGAGTTCCCGGTCTTCGTAGACGTAGGGCTCGCGGAATGGCTTGTCAGAGTATTGGTACAGGTGTGGCACATTGAATACTTCGTCAGGCCAAGTGAGGCCTTCTTCTATGGCTGCTGCAATGGTGAACGTCTTTGCCACTGAACCGGGTTCAAATTGTTTGGCATATGCACTACTTGCACCGGCAACACGGGCTTGGCCACTTTCTTTGAAGTGATCTATGTCAGCCAATGCCAAAACTTCTGCTGTAGGTACGTCAAGAACTATTGCAGTGGCCCAATTGGCGCCGCTAGCCAAAACTGCATCCTTCAAAATCTCCTCAACTAAACGCTGAATCGGGGCATGAAGTGTGGTCTCTATGTCGTACCCAGGTTTAGGGGGCTCATAGTTAAGGTCCCCGCCCGGCAGCTTTACTGAATCGAACGCTGCTACATAGTCAGCCCGACTTCCTGACTGACCCGCGAGTAAATCAGCGAATTGCAACTCAATTCCATTTAAGGGTTTCTCGTCGCGATCGACTTGACCTAGAAGGTTCCTCGCAAATTCGTTTCCGTTCGGATAGACCCGGTCTGGTTCCTCTCGATACTCGATTCCCGGCAGCTCCAGCGCGCTCACTCTGTCAGCGATATGGGCTGGCACTTCTCGCTGGAGGTGGACATAGCTGAGGTCCTTCGATAGCAGCTCGTATATTTTTTGTGTGGGCATATTTAAAATTGGAGCTAGAGCTAAGGCTGTCGCCTGGGCACTAACGATGAGACGTGGATTAGCTCCTATAGTGATTGCCGAATCTGTGGTGGCAAGAAACGATCCGTCTCGGGCGAGGATGTTGCCCCGTTCACCCGTGATCGTGGACCGAGTTATGTGACGAGAAATCTCTCCAAGATGTTGTTCCCTGTCGACGACTTGGACGATTAATAAGCGTGTGGCAATAAACCCAAGTGCCCCAATAGCGACGAGCATAAGCCATCCAACTCTTTTGCTCCGATACCCGACTCGGCCCCACGGTTCAGAGATGTGAAAGGTGGTTTTGGGCTCTGCAGTTTGCTTGCGAGGTTGTTGTGACTGCCGGGCTCCGGTAAATACGTTCATGGACTACCAGGGCCTTCGCTTATCTCGCGCTTCTCGGAGGTTCGACGGCCAGGACCTCCGCTAATAGCGGGTCCATTGAAAATCTTTTGGCGTTATTCCCTCGGTGAATGTCATGGAATTCCGGGACCTTGTTTAGCGCTATGTGCTCTGGTCTGAGCCGTATCTGTATCGCCGATTCTGCTGGTAGGAGAGCTAGTTGGCCGTATGCCAAGCGTTCAATTTTTAGCGGAGCCACGGCGTTCTCGTATTTAAGTCGCAGTTCACGCACAGACTCTTGCTGTAGTGCTATTTGCTTATCCAGACGGTCTATTTCCACCACTTGCGTTTTGAGCATGGCGTTAAAGAGTGCGTGCCCAAGAATGATGGTGATTGTGATGACTCCAAGGACTGTGGTGATGCCTACGAACCGGCTGCCCCACGAACCACTCTCCGATCGAGGACCAAATCGAGCGCTCGCACCAACCTCGATAACATCGGGCCCGATAGGCAGGTCGGTCAGGACAGTAGCGGCCATGGAAATTAGAGCTCGCTAACGGAAAGACGTTCGGCTGCTCTGAAACGGGCGCTAGCAGCTCTCGGATTTGCTTCTATTTCTTCCGCAGTCGGGCGAACAACTTTTCTTCGCATCAACCTGACATTGGGTTCTGAGTCGCAGATACATGGCAAAGTTGACGGACACTCACATATACCGTCAGCCGCTTCACGTAACACTTGCTTCACGATTTTGTCCTCTCCTGAGTGGTAAGAAAGAACGACTATTCGGCCTCCGGGTACCAGTCGCTCGATTGTTTGTTTAAGGGCCAGTTCGATTTGTTCAAGCTCATCGTTGACGGCTATCCGGACCGCCTGAAAAGTCCTTCTAGCTGGATGTTTCCCCGTTCTTCGCGCCGCTGCCGGTACCGCGTTGCGAACCAACTCTGCTAATTGCGTCGTTGAACTAATAGGACGCTGAGCGACTATTGACTGTGCTATTCGCCTAGCAAACCGTTCGTCTGCGTTGATTTTCAGCAGCCACGCGAGTTCATCTTCGGTGTAAGTGTTCACAACAGTGGACGCGTTGAGTTCTTGTTGAGGGTCCATCCGCATATCCAACGGCGCATCGTGTCGATGAGAGAACCCTCGGTCGGGAGTGTCGAGCTGGTGGCTACTTACGCCGAGGTCGAAAATTGCGCCGGTGAGTTGTCGGCCGCCCGAATCAAGAACGGCTGCGATTTGGTCGAACCTGGCATGAACCACATTGACCCGGTCACCCAAGTGACGGAGACGTTCTTTCGTGGCCCGCACCGCATTGGGATCACGGTCGAGTCCGATTAAGGACCTACTTGGGCTTTGTTTGAGTAGCGCATGCGCATGGCCGCCGCCTCCGACCGTCGCGTCGACGAATAGTCCTTCTTTCAAGGGTTCAAATGTTTTTAGAACCTCTTTGAGCATCACGGGGTCGTGTTCATAGGTTTGCGAGACTTCACCGTCGCCAACGTTTAGAGATGGAGAACCATGGGTCTTCTCTGTCATGTTGCATCACTGTCAATAAAGTCATCTGGTGACTCCAACAGCGAATCTCCGACTTGGGTGACCTCTTGCCACCGGGCTCTGTCCCAGATCTCAACTTCGTCTATCGCTCCGACGATTACACAGTCGCGTTGTAGGTGCGCGAAAACTCGTAAGTCTTCTGGAATCGCTATTCGGCCTTGTTTGTCAGGAAGAACTCGTGCTGCGCCCGCACCGAAAGATCTCTTCGCCGAGCGATGGCGTATGTCGCCCTCTTCGGAACGCGTGGCCATAACGCTGGCAATATCTTTAAACCGCAGCGGAGTTAGCAGAGCCAAACACCCCTCTGAGCCCTTGATGAGGAAGCCACTTTGTTCGAAGGACGTTCGAAAAGAGGCGGGGAGAACGACTCGCCCTTTGGGGTCCAAAGAGTGTTCGAATTGCCCTACAAATACGTCGTCCACGTCACACCTAAACAATCGACCCTGCGGAACAGGATGGTTTTGTGGCGCAAAACACAGCGCAAGTTAACCCACTGTGTTCCCTATCGCGCCACATCGTGACACTTTATGGGATTTTTAACGCCTAGTCCAGCCATTCCAAAACACTTAAATCACTTTGCGTCAGAACTTTTGAATCACAATGATGTAATTATCCACAGAGAGTGAAACAAAAGATCACTTTTAGTGTTGTTTAGCTACTCAGAGTAGTGTTCGGTTTGCTGTCGCAGCTAGCTATGCAATGTCATCCCCACCCGTGCCGCATCCTCACCTCGGTCAACAAGTGCCGGGCTCAATTACAAGCTTCTGCGCCTAGGCACTCAAGGGCAAAAGCGCAGGTATGTAGCTCTCCCACTCAGACGGGACCGCTCCACGTAAGGCTGCCGCTACGGCTATGGGTTCGGGAGCGTAAGGGGTC
>CEUL01054480.1_pt1 | contig 28662 bp, 24 predicted proteins | sample 427021 | NCBI WGS metagenome assembly CEUL01 (sample SAMEA2622800, study PRJEB7988) | marine metagenome | isolation source: saline water (ENVO:00002010), including | reverse complement strand
AATTACTTAGCTATCGCTAATCCAAGTTCCATGGAATCCCGTTGGTACTCTTTGCGGTATGTGTATTTCCGCCAGAGGATTAGCTGAAATATTACTCGCATCAAGAATAGAAAGATACGAAGTATTCGTATCTCCAGCATAAACAAATGTCATTATGTATCCGTCATCCTCATTAACGGCTCCTTCCGCAGGAACGAATGAGGGTTCACCAGGAAAGTGACCCGCAGGGTAGTTGTGCTTTTCAGAGGCCCCACCATTAGCAAGATCGTATTTGATTGTTGCGCCGCCCTCATCTTCACTTGTGATTCCTCCATCTCCTGTAGAAAGGCAATATCCATAGCGGTTTCTAAGACCAACGAGACTCTCAGGAATTTTAGGAAATTCACTTCCCCTATCGTCTATTTGTCGTTCTGAAACTGTGCCGGTTTCCATATTTAGACGCCATTCCCACATCATTGGAGCATCTTCAGGGTTAGGGTCACTCGACACAGCAATATCAGACGAGTTCCTCCAAATCTCTCTTAACCTACATCCATTTACGACAATCTCGTCACCATCTTCATATGAGTTCAATGTATGGAACACATAACAAGGATTAACATCAAACCACTTCACATCAGAATCCTTGCCAGCACGTGGCATAACCCCAAACCGAGACGGGTAGTCGTCACTCCACTTAATAGGCATACCTCCACTCATAGCTTCTTCCATATCAAAAACTGCAGGAAGGTCGAGAAAAATAGAATGGTTCCGGGTGACCGTAAAATCGTGCATCATCGTAGGGCCACCGACAGTTATCTCCTCGCTCTGAAGAAGTTCTCCATCGGCACTAACTCGGTGATACACAAGGTAGGGGGGCAATGAGCTGTACCCGAACATAAGAAGCTCACCAGTTTCACCACATACCTTAGGGTGCGCAGTCATAGCTGTCGTAAGCTTGCCGCCATAATCGTGATAGCCAATAGTTTCTACATCTCTGCTCAACTCATAGGGGAAGGAGCCTTCTTCAAGCGCGAAAATTTTATTAGCGTGTCCGAGAATACTCGTATTTGCCACGCTCACTTCATAATTGAACGCACCCTTTTCCATATCTAAATACAACTCCATACGTTCCTTATCGGGGTTATCAAACATAGGTGTCCGCACGTATCTGTTTCGATACCAATTAGCTTTTCCATTAGAGAGCTCAACACCGTGGATCATTCCATCTCCAACGAACCAATGATCAGATGTTCCTGACTGTGGGTTTGCTCCATTTCGGAAATAGCGACCTTGTAACTCTGTAGGTATAGATCCTTTTACTTCGAGGTCGGTAACTGTGAGTTCATCAAAGACCGGAGCATTATTGCCCGACAGGTGCCAAGGCTTCCCGTCATCTGTGCCCAAATCGGGTATTTCCGTGGTTGCCATATTTCCCCCTAAGCACCGTTTAGGTATCCAATGGTGCTTAGTGATACTGTTGCACAAATCTAATCGCATTACCATTTACACCTTTAATGCAGGCACAACATGTCGGGGGAAATTACGTGGAGCTCTACCTTCAGAACCTTTTAACGGGTTTGGGTGATGGCGCTGTTATTGCCGGAGTGGCTCTTGGTTTGGTTCTTGCGTATCAGGGGTCAGGAGTTCTGAATTTCGCACATGGTGCAATGATGATGTACTCAACCTATATTTACGATGAACTTCGCGACACTGGCGACTTTGTTTTCCCGCTTTCTCTTTTTGGATCGGACCGAATTAATTTGCTCGGTACCCCTGAAAAGGGGGAATTAGCAGCATTTTGGCCTGCCTTCATCATTGCGCTCCTAATGGCGGCGGTCTTAGGTTTACTGATTCATTTACTTGTCTTCAGGCCTCTGCGCGGCGCTCCGCTACTTGCGAAAGTTGTTGCGACCGTTGGTGTATTTATACTGCTGCAATCTCTCGTTCTACTCCGGTTCGGCACTTCCAACGAAACGGTAAGAGCGATTCTTCCTACTGACACACTCACAATATTAGGTACACGAATTCCCCAAGACCGCTTCTGGCTTGCTGGCATCGTCCTTCTCACGGCTCTGGTTCTAACTATTTTGTATAAGGCAACCACATTTGGGTTGGCTACCCGAGCAGCAGCTGAAGAAGAAAAGGGAGCAACATTATTGGGCTTTTCTCCAAATGTCCTAGCAGCCGGAAATTGGATGTTAGCTTCGGTAGTCGCAGCAGTCTTCGGAATCCTAGCGGCATCACTATCTAATGGGGTCAACACCGTCAATTACACTTTGCTAGTTGTTCCTGCCCTGGCTGGGGCGTTAGTGGGGGCGCTACGTTCCTTTTGGGTTACAGCTGCAACATGCCTTGTATTAGGAATGGTTCGGTCTGAACTCTCTTTATTACAAATTAAATCATGGTGGCCAGATTTTGCTCGAACCGGAATGCGTGACGTCCTTCCCTTTATTGTCATCGTGGGAATCCTATTTCTGAAAGGTAGAAGTCTCCCGACACGAGCAAGTCTGGTTGATGTAAAACTAGCGTTCGCTCCTAAACCCCGAAACGTCCTTAATGCAACAGTTGCCTTATCTGGTTTGGCGCTTCTCGGTATCTTTTTCTTTGATAGGGCGCTTCGATTAAGCCTCTATGAATCCCTCACATCAACAATCATCGTGCTATCAATCGTCGTTCTCACAGGCTACGTCGGACAAGTCTCTTTAGCTCAAGCTGTTTTTGCAGGAATCGCCGGATTCATACTAGGAAAAATAGCATTAGAAACAGGAATACCGTTTCCCATCTCTCCAATTCTAGGAGCGATAGGAGCAACAATCCTTGGTCTCATCGTTGGCGTCCCAGCCCTGCGCATCCGGGGTATTCAATTAGCGGTTGTCACTATGGCCCTCGGTGTCGCTCTCGGCACGATACTGTTCACTAATAGATGGTTTATTGGCAACACGGGCGCACTTCCCATTGAAGCACCAGACTTATTTGGGGTTAACCTCGCCGCTAACGTAGGCACGGATTTCAACCGTTGGGAATACGGCATAATGCTCCTAATCGTGACTGCCTTATGTGCCTTATTCGTCGTTAATATTCGCCGTTCAGGAACCGGACTTCGCTTTCTCGCAATTCGCGCAAACGAAAGAGCTGCCGCAGCTTGTGGAGTCAACGGTGCGGCAGTGAAACTGCAAGCTTTTGCATTCTCATCCTTTCTTGCGGGGCTCGGGGGGGCAATGATGGCCTACCTACGTGGGCAAATTAGCGGCGAGTCCTTCAGCGTATTTGCCAGTTTGGCTTTGCTAGCTTTCGCCTATCTTGGGGGTATTGGCTCAGTAAGCGGTGCCTTCGTTGCAGGAGTCATAGCGCCAGGGGGATTGGCAGTCGCGCTAATTGCGAAAGGCTTTTCTGGCGACAGTATCGGGACTTACGCTAACTTGGTCGGAGGGGTTGGTTTAATACTGACCGCAATTCTAAATACAGATGGGATAGCAGGAAAGATCGCTCGGGATAACCAAGCGAAAAGACAAGCTAGATCAAAGCAGATAAAAGAAGAGGTCTTGCTAAAGGCAGGATGGGGGAAAAGATGAAAAAAACACTTATAGCAGTGTTCACAATTTTTGTAATGATCGTGGCTGCCTGTGGCGGGTCAGATAGTGGGTCAGATAATGAGAGCTCACAGAGTTCTGCGGAAGATGCTCCTTCATCCAGCGGGACCTCCGAAGACTCCTCTCCCGTGGGTGAAAACTTAGATGGTAATAATGCACGCGAAACTCTTATTGGCCTCATCAGCGCAGTTATCGGTCTAGATAATGAGGGCTATGTAGCATGCATAGTTGACTCTGTTGCTGAATCAGAAGGGCTCACGTATGACGAAATCCTTCAAGACATTACGAGCGAAGAGAGTAAGACTGATGAAGCAGCTGAAGCAGCAAGCATAGCCTGCATTGCGGAATTATCTCCTGAAGAAATCAGGGAACTTTCTGAGATTGGTGAAGAGGGTTCTGATGCTGATGAACCGGTTGAAGCAGACTATTCTCTGCCTGCCGTCCGAATAGGTTTAATGAATCAAGAAAATGATCCCATAGGCTCATTTCCAGAGATAAGGTTCGGCATCGAGGGAGCTGTCAATTATATCAATGCAGAACTGGGGGGAATTGACGGCCATCCTGTGGAACTCGTGACTTGCCTCCAAAATAGTGTCCCTGCCGCACAAGAATGCGCTCAGGAACTTGCTACCAGTGACTTAGTATCAGTCATAAACGGAGTGAATATTTGGACAGTTGCATTCGATTTCTATGGAACTATGGGAGAAACACCAGTGATAGGGGGCTTGCCTCTATTCGCCGGTGACTATAACCAACCAAACGCCCGATACTTTAATGGGGGTAGCGTACAAGTGTATTCTGCCGCCGCACGATTCGTAGCCGAAGACCTTGGGGTAAGTAAAGTTGCAGTTCTTGTGAACCAGAACCCTGCAGCTACTGCCGCTATGGACTCAGGCCTTGCTCCTATATTTGATGCCTACGGGATTGAATATGAAGCTATTGATGTACCCATTCCTCTGACAGATGCAATTCCGCCAGTAAGTCAGGCAAACGCAGCGAACGCTGATCTTGTTATGCTCCTTGCGGCAGGCAATGAATGTGTTCCTGTGATTAGAGCGGCAAACCAGTTAGGGATACCAGCGGAGAGCATGTTCTACAGCGCAACATGTGACACGGAAGATATTTATGCAGAAGTCGGTGAGCTAATGGTTGGCAGCTACATCCATAAAGGTGGCTATACCGATCGTGAAGTTTGGGCACCTGATGAAGTCTGGGACGAATTTGACCGAACGGATGGGCTATTGGAGAAATATTCACCCGAAGCTACAGATGCCTCCTTCACCGGTCTCGGTTGGGCAACGATGCTTGATATCTATGACCTATATTCCGAGATCGGATATGAAAATCTCACGGCAGAGACGATTATCGGAACTATGGATGATGGCGAGACTCGAGGAAGAGTAGGATCTTTCGGCTGGTCATGCATTTATGCAGATATAGGACTCCAATCACTATGCCAAGGGTCAGCCTTATTTGTGGAGATAGGATATCCAGATGGAACTTCCTTACCACCTGAGATAATTGGCCCAGAAGGATACGTAAACGGGCTTGACTTACTTAATTAGGTCTTACAAAACTGAAACACCGTCGCACGCTTCAACTACGTAAAGCATTACTGAAGTTTCAGCTGGTTGTGTTCTAGGTGCTGTGAAATTTGCTTTGACGAACTTGCAGAAATTATTGACCTCATCACGAGCAACAAGAGCCAATGCTGATCCGGCAAAACCCCCGCCGGTCATACGTGCCCCGAAACAACCTGGGGCACCTAAAGACACCTCTACAATTCTGTCTAATGCAGGTCCCGACACCTCATAGTCATCTCGAAGGCTTAAATGGCTATCAGTGAAGAGTTGTCCAGCAGTTAGTAAATCGCCTGTGGAAAATGCCTTGACTGTATTGAGAACACGCTTATTTTCACTAACTACGTGACGAGCTCTGCGTCTAAGAGTTTGATTAGATAGGTTTGTGATGTCATCAAGTGACGCATTACGCAGTGATGGCACTCCAAGATCTAAAGCAGCAGATTCACAACTTTCCCGTCTTTTATTATATTCTGATGATCTTAACTCTCTTCTTGTGCCAGTATCCATAATCACCACTGCTACATCTTCAGGGATAGAAACCATTGAGGTTTGCAAGGTATGGCAATCAAGTAGTAACGCAGTGTCGCGTTGCGAAAGAGCACAGGCAATTTGGTCCATTATTCCAGAACGCACACCAATGAACTCATTCTCTACACGCTGTCCAATTAAAGCAATCTCTGTCAGTGTTATTTCTAGCTTCCCAAGATGTTTGAACACCATGCCGGCTGCGATTTCCAAGGCCGCAGAGGACGATAAGTTTGCTCCAATAGGGATAGTGGAGCAAATATATCCATTCCAGCCCAATAGGCCCCCATTGGATTGCGCTAGAAGGCTTCCGATTGCGTGGATGTATCTACCCCAACCCGATGTGCCCATAGGGTTATCTTCGAGAGAGAAATGTGCTGGTCCAAATTCTTCGGAAATAAGTTTCATTTGGGCATCTTCTGACGAAGAAGCAGCAATTAACGTTTCAAAGGGCAACGCCATCGGAAGGACAAATCCGTCGTTGTAGTCTGTGTGTTCGCCAATTAGATTAACTCTTCCGGGGCAACGCACAATTATGTCTGGACCAGAACCAAATTGCTTTTGGAAACCATCCGAGATCTTTCCCACATGATCAGAGTTAGAAACGTTCACATTCCTATTCTTCAGCATCTGCGTCAGAAATAAAATGAAGAACTAAGGAATTCCTCCATGTAGCTAACTCGTCTACATTGAGTTGATGCCTAAAATAGTTTTTGTCGGAGCAGGCAGTACGGTATTCGCTCAGAATCTTCTTACAGATATTCTCTCCCTGCCTGACTTATGTCACTCCGAAATCATGCTACACGACATTGATAATGGTCGTTTACAGACAACTGCACTGGTTGCTAACAGCATTCAAGCACAACTTGATACTAATGCAGTTATATCAACTTCATTGGATCTCAGAGAGGCTCTTGACGCAGCTGACTATGTCATCACCATGTTCCAAGTCGGCGGTTATAAACCGTCTACTGTAATTGATTTTGAGATTCCTAAGCGATACGGATTACGTCAAACTATCGGAGACACGCTCGGAATAGGTGGCATCATGCGAGCTATTCGAACTATTCCGGTGATGCTGCAAGTAGTTAAAGAAATGGAAGTTCGCTGCCCCGATGCCTTATTGCTAAATTATGTAAACCCAATGGCTATGCTGTGCTGGGCCATTGCGGAATCATCGAACATACAGACCATCGGTTTATGCCATAGTGTCCAGCACACGGCTGCACAACTCGCTCGCGATCTAGAAATTCCAGAGACAGATTTAGATTATGTAGCCGCAGGAATAAATCACATGTCGTTCTTTCTGAAACTTGAAAAAGAAGCAGATCTGGAAAAAATTGACCTGTACCCTCGGCTACGGGAACGGTCCAAGGGTCAGATCCCATACAGAAGAGTTTCAAAATCTGTCTCCTTATCCGATGCTGTGCGATATGAGGTATTTCGACGCACCGGATTCTTCGTAACGGAATCAAGTGAACATTTCGCAGAGTACGTTCCATGGTTCATAAAAAGTGGGCGAGAGGATCTTCTTAATGAATTCTCAATACCCCTCGATGAGTACCCAAGGCGATGTGAGGAACAAATAGCAGAATGGGTTTCGCTGCGAGACAAACTTGAAAATCCTGACACTAAATTTGAATCGCAAAAGAGTAATGAATATGGGGCCGGAATAATTGACAGTATAGAAACAGGGCAAGAACGCACTTTTAACGGGAATGTCATGAACATGGGATTCATCACAAACCTTCCTAAAGAGGCGTGCGTTGAAGTGCCGTGTACAGTGAACGGCTCTGGAGTACACCCTCAAAAGGTAGGTAAATTACCTCCACATATAGCGGCAATCATCCAAACAAACATAAATGTTCAGTCCTTAACTGTCCGAGCTGTTCTAGAAAAGAGTAAGGATCACATCTATCATGCTGCTATGTTAGATCCACGAACATCAGCTGAACTGAGCCTCGAACAAATCTGGTCAATGGTTGATGAAATGATAAAAGCACATGGAGAAATGATTCCTCCAGATCTCAGATGAAAGCTGGATATTAATATGATTTTCAAAAATTCACTTTTCGCCTTTGATGTCGACGGAACTCTTCTCAATAGCTACGGAGAGCTAACCCAACGAACTATTAGAGCTATAGCGTCTGCTTCTGACCAAGGAGCAACGATCACTCTGGCTACCGGTCGAAGTTGGAGTGAACTTGATCTAGTAATGGAAGCTATTCCTGAAATAGAATACGCGATTTGCACAAATGGACTGGAAGCCTATGACCGAGACGGCCGGTGCCTATACACCGAGGAAATTCCTGAGGATCTCGTAGGGAATTTAGTCGAAACCATTCGTACTTCAGTGACTGGAGTTTCAATCGGGGCAGGGATAGGAAGTGAACTATATGCAGAGCCAAAAGTCATTGATGGTTTGGTGCCTGGAATTGAAATAGCGCCTGACCGAGTCGTCAGCGACATTATGGATGCTCTAACCGTCAACGTTCGCGACCTCCTAATCTACCACCCCAATTATGTTGACAAACTAGAAGAGTTATTCACCACTATAAGTAGCATCATCCATGACCGACGTGTAGACGTTGTCTACTCCGGTCTGCCTATGATTGAGATTGTTCCTTCGGGTAGCGGGAAAGGCACATGTCTTGCGTGGTTGTCAGGATATCTACAAATAAAGAAGGAATCAGTAATTGCTTTCGGTGATGGAATGAATGACCTCCAAATGCTCAGTTGGGCGGGAACAGGTTTGGCCATGGGTCAATCATCTCAGAAAGTGAAAACCGTTGCGGATCATGTCATAGGTCCAGTTGACCAAGAAGGAATAGCAGAATGGATCGAAGCTAAACTTGGAAAGTAGGCGAAAACTTACGGCAAAATCTACGTAAATCTCTCATGCCTTTAATATCCTCATATATAGGAATCCAGGATTAACAATGACAACAAACGATTCACTCCATCACAGATATAAGGCCATTATGGCCCCCTATTTGAATCCCTTATATACCTCACCTATATCAATCGACAAGGGAGAAGGCAGCTATGTGTGGGATGTAGAGGGGAACCAGTACCTTGACTTCTTTGGTGGTGTTCTCACAACAATGATTGGGCATAACCATCCAGCCGTAACGGAAGCAATTCAATCGCAGGCTTCAAAAGTTCTCCACACAAGCACGCTGTATTTAAGTGAACCCATGATTGAATTGGCAGAAGAAATAGGGGCAGAATCGGGAATCCCCGATGCACGCGTCTTCTTCACGACATCAGGTAGTGAAGCAAATGACACAGCTCTTATGCTCGCTACAAGCTACCGAAACTCCAATGAGATTCTGGCAATGAGGCATAGCTATCACGGGAGGACTTTCGCTACTCAAGCAATAACTAGCCAATCAACGTGGCTATCGTCACGAATATCTGGCCTCTCCGTCAACTACGTTCAAGGGCCCTACCGGTTGCGTAGCCCCTTCCAAGATATGCCAGACGAAGACTTCACGGAAGCTTGCGTTGTGGATCTGCAACAAATTCTTGACACTGCGACGACAGGAAACGTTGCATGTTTGATCTTTGAACCGATTCAGGGAGTCGGAGGGTTTGCAATTCCCCCAGATGGATTTTACGGAGAGATGAGTAAAGTCCTTTCAAATTATGGAACCCTATTGATAAGTGACGAAGTGCAAACGGGTTGGGGAAGAACAGGTGAACACTTTTGGGGATATCAAGCACATGGGATCACGCCTGACATGCTCACTTTCGCAAAAGGTGTCGGAAATGGGATAACTCTCGCAGGGGTCGTAGCTCGATCTGAAATCATGGAAAACGTTACCGCATTAAATTTTAGCACCTTCGGAGGTAACCCTCTTTCGGCAGCAGCTGGTCTGGCAACATTTAGAGAAGTCAAAGGGAAAGACATGCAAGGTAACGCTCTCGATATGGGAAAGCGACTCAAAAGTGGCCTCGAAAAAATAGTTAGTACCACTTCATGGATCGGTGACCTTCGGGGAAGAGGATTGATGGTAGCTCTCGAAATTGTTGGTACAGATTCAAGTAGCGGCAACACAGAGCCATACCCTGAACGTGCTGCAGAATTTCTTGAAGCCTGCAAAGACCATGGCCTTCTTCTCGGTAAAGGTGGCGCTTATGGAAATGTGATCCGCATCACACCAATGCTAAATGCAACAGCAAGCGAAATTGATCAAGGGATCGAAGCTATATCTGCTGCAATCAAGTCCATAGGTAAAAGCTAAGTTCAATCTCCTCGTAAAACGTGTGCGGCTCGCATAGCTAGCTTGGCCGTCTTTTGCTTTCTCGTCTCAGATATATCAGCAGCACCCATGAAGCGCCTGCTAACGCGCACTCCTAACCACCGCAAGGGTTCCGGCTCCCACTTTCTTGATCGCACTCCAACCCAAGGAAGAGAAGTAAGGTCGGTTCGTCTTTCAAGTATTAAGTCTGCCATCGTTCTGCCCGCTAGATTTGCTGCTGCAACACCCTCACCTACGTATCCACCGAGGAAACCAACACCGGACGATTTGTCAAGGCGAAGGCCAGGGAGCCAATTTCTGGGAATTGCTAATGTGCCGCCCCATCTGTGTGTTATCGCTACGTCCTTTAGCTGAGGAAGAAGGTTCACGAGATTTTCCCAAACAACTTCATGCGAGTGGAGGTTGCTTTCAACTCCCGAATCAATTCTCGACCCATAAAGGTATGGAGGGTTTCCTTGCCCTCCAAAGGCAATTCGGTTATCTGAGGTTCGCTGCCCATAGACAACGATGTACCGACCATCATTAAATGTAGGTCGATCATCCAGCCCGATTTCGCTCATTTGGGAATCAGTGAGTGGTTCAGTTGCGATCATTCGTGAATAAACGGGAAGGAGATCAAGTTTCTTTCCTTTAATATCTCGCGTGTACCCTTCGGTTGCTTGAACTATTACATCAGCTGATACGACACCTTCTAAACACTCAACTTTTCCTGGACTGATAGACAAAGCTGTGGTTCCTTCGACAATCGTTCCACCTTTTCGTTCAACAGTTGAAGCCAGGCCTCTAACCATTTTGCCAGGGTCAACGACAGCAGAAGGAGCGAAGAAAATACCTGAATGCACATTAGTGGCGTTCACATGTGCTCGAGCCTCATCTGCATCAAGGATTCGGATAACCTCCTCTTCAGTACCTCGCTTACGAGCGAGTTCAACAGCAGAACGTTGTCTTTGTGCTTGTGGCAAATTTCTTGCCAAGCTGACGAACCCGCCTTTATGGAAACCGCAGTTGATGTCTTCAGAGTCAAGAACACGCTGTATTTCATCAACTGTTTCAAACATTGTTCGTTCAAGTCGAAGAGCTTCGTCCATTGTTGACCGTTTTGCATACTTTTCAGTGCCTCCGGCCAACGCCCCTTCGCACCATCCACCATTCCGCCCAGAGGCCCCGTATCCACAAAATTCCTTTTCGATGATGAGTACACGGAGAGAAGGGTCATTTTCAAGTAAATAATACGCCGTCCATAATCCGCTATAGCCGCCACCGACAATAGCGACATCAACTGCTGTAGGACCGTCTAAGGGTTTCCGGTCAAATGAACTCTGATCAAAAGAGTCCAACCAAAGAGGAGCTTCGCGTGCATTCTGAAGAGGAGACATAAATTTACGTAACCTTATCATCATGACATACGAAACTTATAGCCCTGTGTGAACTAGCGTGTGTGATTGCTAATGAGTAATCTTGAGAAATCTACAATGAGGAGGTTTAAATGACATCAGCCCTTTTGCATCCATTTTCAAAACCATCCTCTGATAACTTTCGAACGCTTGTCCGGTCTGAAGGTGTGCGTGTCTGGGATGACGAGGGTAAGGAATATATAGATGGTTTAGGAAGCCTATGGTATTGCCAAGTTGGTCATAACAGAACAGAATTAGTTCAGGCAATTACCAAGCAACTCCAAACTTTAAGTTCGTATCATACCTTCGCTCCCATGGGAAGTCAGATATCTGATCAAGCGGCGGAACGGATACGTTCAGTTTCGCCGTTCCCTGACGGCCGTGTTTTCTTATGCAGTTCCGGTTCTGAGTCAGTAGACTCGGCGATCAAAATTATGCGAAAAGTAGCAATCCTGCGAGGTGAGCCCGAACGTCAAATAATTTTACGACGCGGTCGGGGGTATCACGGTGTGAATGTTGGCGGAACAACTCTTCAAGGTATTCCGGCGAACCGAGAAGGGTGGGGAGATTTACTTCCAAAAGTATTGGAAATAGATCCGACAAACATAGAGTCAGCAGCATCTATTTTTAAAGAACACGGTCAGAATATTGCCGGAGTAGTAACTGAAGCTGTCCAAGGGGCAGGCGGAGTCTTTCCCCCTCCAGACGGCTTCCTTGAAGGACTCCGTCGCCTGTGTGATGACAATGGTTCCTTGCTCGTTTTTGACGAAGTGATTACTGGATTTGGAAGGACCGGAAACTGGTTCGCCTCCGACACCTACAACGTAAAACCAGACCTCATCACATTTGCAAAAGGTGTGACAAGTGGATACCAGCCGATGGGTGGTGTCCTCGTTAGTAGAGCAGTATGTGATTTATTTGAGCAAGACCCAAATTTTGTTTTTATGCACGGTTACACATACAGCGGTCACCCAGCTGCTTGCGCCGCAGCTATTGCAAATATTGACCTCATAGAAAGGGAAGGCCTCGTTGAACGGGCAAAGCATATCGGAAAGAGAATTTCTCAGGGCCTTGAGGCACTTAAAAGCGACGGGCTCCTATCTGAAGTTCGTGGAGTTGGGGCTATCTGGGCTGGGCAGATAGAGGGAGCCACAACCGAACAAGGACTTGCAGTTAGGGATAAAATGACAGAAAAGGGGGTGATATGCAGGGCAATAAACGGCGCACTAGCATTTTGCCCTCCACTCATCATCGAAGATCAAGACATCGATCTCATGATTGATATAGCCGAACAAGCAATTAACGAAATCATGAGCTTATGAAACGACCCAATCTACGTATTCTTGATGCTCAGGGCTCTTTCGAATCAATAGGGTTCCTGCATGGAAAGCAGTTTGCAGATGAGATCCAGCATTATGTTAAAGAAAGAGTCGAACTTGTAGCCTCAGGATCTTGGTCTGGCGCGCAGATAAGCGTGTCCGATATTATCGACCTCGCCGAGTCAATGATCCCTGAGCACCAACATTTTGACCCCGAACTTTTTGCCGAAATGAGCGCCCTCGCAGAAGGAGCAAATATTTCTATAGCCGAAGCAATCATTGTTGGCGGCTTTACTGATTTCGTGGACACGGTCAGGTCAGCAACAGGCGGGGTGACCCCACCCGAGCTACATGAAGATGACTGTACAGCAGTCCTAGTTCCTAACTCACGATCTAATGGAAAGGGCTTTCTTGCCCAAACCTGGGACATGCACGATACTGCGACAGATCATGTGCTTTTGCTCCGAGTTAAACCTGATGAATGCCCTTCTGCACTTATTTTCACCACAACAGGTTGTCTAGGGCAGATAGGAATGAACAGACAGGGCGTAGCAGTAGGGATTAATAACCTCACAAGCAGCACCGGAAAAGTCGGAGTGGTGTGGCCATCTGTCGTTCGAGCAATGCTACGGCAGGAATCATCAATTGATGCACTGGGTGTTTTAAGCAACGCTAATCTTGCTGGAGCTCACAACTACCTCATAATGGATAAACAAGGAGATGGCTTCAACGTAGAGGCCATGCCTGAAACGCACACGGTTACCCAATTGGAATCAGTACCAATCGTCCATACTAATCATGCCGTGTCGCCGGAAGCTCAAACCGAAGAAGCCGAACGGCCAGCGGATCTCTTAGCCAACTCAACTCTGAGGCTTTCAAGAGGAAACGAACTTCTATCAGGTGGTGAAATAGGTCTAGAACGCTTAATCAAGTTAACTCAGGATGACAAAGCAATATGTAGAAAGCCCGAACCGCCCCACAGAATAGAATCAAGTGGTGCAGCCATTATGCGACCACAAACAGGTGAATTCTGGGCATGTTGGGGTCAGCCATCTCATAACGACTATGAACTGATCAGGTGGCAGGATGACTGATGGAACCATTGTGCATGTCGGTGAAAAGTCAGGATTGAATTACAGGCATCCTAGACCGGAATGGTCAACGGAAATGGAGAGCATTGAACTGTCGTCTTTCCCGACTTCTGATCCAGAAGATCTCTACAACAAAGAAGAGCTGGAGGTGCTATCTCACGACTTCCCCGAAGGTGGCTTCGTCGGGTTTGATGGGGACTCAGCTGTTGCAATGGGTTTAGGTGTGCAAGTTCTCTTTGACGAGGGTAATCCAGTCCACACAGTCCACGACATCATGCCTGGGAATGGAAGCTCGGGCCACATACCCAGTGGAGACTGGTACTACGGTACCTCCATAGCTGTTCATCCGAATTATCGACGCAAAGGAATAGGTGGTGAGCTTTACCAGCTGCGTAAACAGGTATGCGTGACCAGAAACCTCAAGGGGATTATTGCGGGAGGCGTCATGCCAGGATTTGCAAAATACAAAGAAGAAATGACCGCTGATGAATACATAACTGCCGTAAGGGAAAAGGTTATTTACGACTCAACACTCTCATTCCAATCTAACAATGGCTTTGAATTAATTTGCGCTTTACCGAACTACATTACGAACCCAGAGATTGATAATTACGCAGCCTTAATTATCTGGAGAAACCAAGAATACAAGGAGAGCTAAGTATGGGGAAAGAAATTGAAGGCGACCAAGCATTTCGCCGAAAAGGCCTGCTTGGAAGAAATCCTGAAATGACATTTGGAGGAGCTCTCTCTTTTCTGAGAAGAAATTACTCACGTGACCTCACCGATGTTGATATCGCAGTAACCGGTATTCCATTCGATATGGCAACCTCAAACCGGCCAGGAACACGTCTTGGCCCCAGAGCAATACGTGCGGCCTCAGTTGGCTTAGCAGAATTAGAAGCATACCCCTTTGGCTTCGACCCTTTTCAATATTTGAAAGTCACTGATTACGGGGATTGCTTCATTGATTATGGCTATCCAAACCAAGCACCTGACCAGATTGAAAAGCACGCTCTCGAAATCATTGAAAACGGAACAATGATGTTAAGTATGGGCGGCGACCATTTCGTAACATACCCTTTATTAAAAGCGCATGCGAAAAAGCACGGCCCACTATCCCTAATCCACTTTGATGCACACTGTGATACTTGGATAGATGATGGGCAAAGACTAGATCATGGATCAATGTTCCTGCGGGCACTCCGTGAAGAAATCATAAATCCCGAAACATCTGTTCAAATAGGGATTCGAACTCATAATGCAGAAACATATGGTTTCACTATCCTCGGAGCTCCCTGGGTGCATAGAGAAGGAATCCCAGCAGTTATAGATGTCATTCGCGAAATCGTAGGTGCACGTAACGCGTATCTGACTTTTGATATTGACTGCTTGGACCCCGCTTTCGCTCCAGGAACTGGAACCCCTGTCGCAGGTGGACTAAGTACAGCGCAGGCTTTAGATGCAATACGTTCTCTGGGAGAATTCAACATCGTCGGCATGGATGTTGTCGAAGTAGCGCCGTCATACGATATTAGCGAGATCACGGCGATTGCTGCTGCGACACTTTTACACGACTTCATATGTCTACAAGCCGAGAAAAGAGGGGCTACACGTCAACCGTTTGGATATGTCTAGAGAAAGATACGATTACGTAAAGGGGGAAAATGACAGCTGCAGTTGAATTAAGAGGAATCACCAAAAAGTTCGGTGACGTCATCGCTGTTGATAATGTGGACTTAACCATACAAGACGGCGAATTTTTCTCTCTGCTTGGCCCAAGTGGGTGTGGCAAAACCACGACACTAAGAATGATCGCAGGTTTAGAATTCCCAACCGAGGGAAGCCTATCAATCTTTGGTGAAGAAGTAGGCACCCTTGCCCCCAATAAAAGATCCGTCAACACAGTCTTCCAAAACTACGCACTTTTCCCGCATCTCACAGTACTTGATAATGTCGGGTTCGGACTCAAGATGCAAGGAGTAGCAAAGAAAGAAACAAAAGAACGCTCCATGGAAATGATTGAGCTAGTTCAGTTAGCAGGACTCGAGACTCGCAAGCCATCGCAAATGTCTGGCGGGCAACAGCAAAGAGTAGCACTAGCCAGAGCACTGGTGAACCAACCAAAGGTTCTGCTTCTAGATGAACCTTTAGGCGCATTAGACCTAAAACTAAGGCAAGAAATGCAACTAGAGCTAAAGAAACTCCAACGCGATGTGGGAATCAGTTTCGTATTCGTCACGCATGACCAGGAAGAAGCTTTAACAATGTCCGATCGGATAGCAGTCATGCACGAAGGAAAACTTTTGCAAGTCGCAAGCCCAGAAGAAATTTACGAAAGCCCAGCAAATAGATTTGTCGCCGACTTCATAGGCAGAACAAACCTTCTGGATGGAACAACCTCAGACAATGAAACCGTCGTGCTTAGCAACGGAACTTCGATCAGAGCACAAAATACCTTCCCAGAGGGAACCAAAGTATCAATCAGTATTAGGCCGGAAAGGACGGAGATCACGCAACGCTCAGAGCCATCCGACTCCCTATCTAGCATTCAAGGAACAGTTGAAACCATCACATATCTTGGAAATGCACGAGTTTACGGCGTCAAGTTCACATGGTTATCAATTGAAGTTCGAGAGGAAAACAGGCCAGATTTGGAAGTTTTCAATGTTGGAGATGATGTCACCGTCCACTGGGAACATGACGCTATTTCAGTAGTAAAAGACTAATGCGCAAAAGAAAACACACGGATCATGTCGTAGAGGTGGCTACACCCGAATTCGAAAAGGCAGCACAAAAGAAAGAATCTCGAAGAGGGCTTCTCATGGCACTGCCATCGTACCTTTACTTGATCTTGTTCTTTGTTATCCCACTAGGAATCGTCCTCATCTACAGCTTCGCCACAAGAAATCGATTCGGCGGAACAGATTTATCAGGTTGGAATCTAGAAAGCTACGAGAGAATCGCCGAACCAATCGTTCGAACGATACTATTCCGCTCCCTTTGGTTGGCGATTCTCACAACAGTTATCTGTCTAGTTATTGCATATCCATTTGCTTATTATCTCTCAACACGAAAGCCAACCATTCGAAACGTGATGCTCGTATTCGTGATGATTCCGTTTTGGACAAATTTTTTAGTGCGTAATTACGCATGGCGCGTCATACTCGGAAATGACGGTCCTTTCACTAAAGTCACCGAATTCTTCGGACTAGGAACACACGAGCTCCTCTTCTCACAAAAAGCCGTTGTACTGGGCCTTGTATACGGATACCTCCCGTTCATGATTCTCCCTCTTTACGCAGCGATTGAAAGAATAGATGGTCAACTGCTCGAGGCAAGCAGGGACCTTTATGGGAACGGCTGGCAATCCTTTAAGAATGTCCTACTGCCATTGTCAATGCCAGGCGTCATCGCTGGCTCTATTTTAGTTTTTGTTCCTTCGTTAGGCGCATATGTCACCCCAGAGATCCTTGGTGGAGCGAAGACAACACTTCTTGGAAGCTACATCGTCACACAATTCCTAACTGCTCGAAACTGGCCGTTCGGGGCTGCATTGAGCTTCGTTCTGATGGCTGTAATGCTGCTCATGACCATAATTTATTTCCGTAAAGGCGGAAGAACATTATGAGTAACGCAGTAGAACCAAGAGGGCTATCAAAAATCGGCCTTCAAATAAACGGTTGGCTTGTATACCTATTCTTTTATGCCCCCATTGTTCTACTCGTAATCTTTTCCTTCAGCGACAGTCGTAACGTCGGGAAATGGGGAGGATTTACCCTCGGTTGGTACGAACAATTCATTGATAGTTCAAATGCGCGAAACGCCCTTGAAAACTCAATAAAGATCGCGATTGTCGTGACAATAATTTCCGTAATTCTCGGCACAATGTCAGCTCTAGCATTGGAGCGCTTTACCTTCAAAGGAAAAAGAGTTTTCGACGCTCTACTCTATCTACCTATCATTATTCCTGATGTAACAATGGCGGTAATGCTTCTGTTGTTCTTTGGAGAGTTCTTTGAAATCCTAGACAACCTCTTCGGTCTGCAATTACGGAAAGGATTTTGGTCAATATCTATAAGCCATATAGCCTTCAACATCAGTTTTGTCTCAGTTGTAGTTCGGGCCAGACTAGCCGGAATGAGTAGAGACCTAGAAGAAGCAGCAGTGGATCTTTATGCATCTAGGTGGAAAGCATTCAGGCACGTTACCTTCCCACAAATACTCCCCGGCATTGCAGGAGGAGCTTTATTGGCGATGACTCTTTCGTTGGATGATGTTGTTATCACTCAATTCGTAGCAGGCCCCGGCTGGACCACGCTACCCGTATACGTTTTCGGGCTTATCCGTAAAGGCGTTACACCACTTATTAACTCAATTTCGGTGATTATGCTAGTCTCGTCTATGTTATTAGTGGGGCTATCGCTATTGGCAGAACGCACGAGACGCGGTGGTTAAATAAACCATATGGTCTATGGCCAGGAGGGAAGAAATGAGAAAAACACGAAAACTACAGGTGCTCGGCGCTATTTTTGCTATATCGCTGCTAGCAGTTACAGCCTGCGGAGGCGATGATGATGACAGCGCAGGATCAGCATGTGAGGTAGGTCAAATTGATGGTGACCTTGCAATGTACAACTGGGCAGAATACATAGATGAAGAACAACTAGCAGCCTTTGCGGAAGAATACGATATTAGTTTCACATTGGATACGTACGAGAGTAACGAGGCCATGCAACCAATTATTTCAGCCGGAAATTCTGGTTATGATGTCATCGTTCCATCTGACTACATGGTTTCAATCCTCATAGAAGCAGGACATATTATGAAGCTGAATTTAGATGCCATACCCAACAGCTCAAATATCTCCGACGATTTCAGCGGGCTTTACTATGACCCGAAAGCCGAATATTCAGTCCCTTATCAATGGGGAACCACCGGTATCGGTGTAAATACGGCGGTTGTCGGTGATGACTTCCCACGATCATGGGGACTAATTTTTGATCCAGCAATCTCTGGAGAATTCAATGGTCAGATTCAGCTACTAAATGACCCGCGAGAAACACTAGGGGCTGCACTTAAGTATCTTGGCTACTCATTGAACACCACAAGCGAATCAGAGCTGAACGAAGCTAAAGATTTGTTAGCAGCCACATCAAGCAGACTCGCAGCATTCAATACTGACTCTGCAGACGAGTTCCTCACAAGTGGTGAAACCGTAATAGGACACGGTTACTCCGGCGATATGTTCGTGCAGTTCCTGGATCAAGACAACTATGAGGACTACGTTTACTTTGTTCCCGAGGAAGGCGGAACGAAATGGATAGACAACATGGCGATCCCATTTGACGCTCCAAGCCCCTGCACAGCGCACACTTTCATTAACTGGATGCTAACCGCTGAGCAAGGTGCTGCACTTACCGACTGGAACTACTACGACACACCTAACCAAGCGGCCCTAGATCTTATGGGCGAAGATGCTGAGGGATATTACGACGATCTACTCGACTTCATACGAAACCCAGAGCTCTTTGCTGGCGGCGTTGACTCTCTCGAATCGATTGAGGACACCGGAGATTTTGAAACGAATTACTCCGATGCATTCGTAAACGCAAAAGGCTAAATTCCTTGTATGGGGGCAAGGGTGACCTTGCCCCCATACAAATCTGAATCATAACTTTCAAGCAGCACGCCTTGCAGTACCTGCAGTGAATTCCCTGCGATAAAAGTATGTATGCTTGGGACTGCGAACACGAGAGGATTCCATGCGTTCAATTCAGCACTACATCAACGGTCAAAGCATCGAGGTAGCAAATCAAAAGGCCCACGCTGTTCTAAATCCGGCTACAGAAGAGCAAGTAGCTGAAATGCAGCATGCGACATCGAAAGAAGTTAATCAGGCGGTTTCATCTGCTAAGTCTGCACTCGCTAGCTGGAGCGAAGCATCTATCGCCCAACGAACGAAACTTCTATATGAGTTTCGTAACCTTGTCCTTGAGAATGAACATTACATTGCTGAGTTAATAACTGAAGAGCATGGAAAAGTCCATAGTGACGCAAGGGGAGAAGTAGCAAGAGGAATAGAAAATATTGAATACGCGTGCGGATTCGCTGAAACTCTCAAAGGCTCATATAGCGAACAAGCATCATCAGGGGTAGACGTTTACACAATTCGGCAACCAGTCGGTGTATGTGTAGGTGTAACACCCTTTAACTTTCCAGTTATGGTTCCTTTGTGGATGTTTCCTAACGCCATAGCTTGTGGAAATACTTTTGTGCTAAAACCCTCAGACCGAAACCCCTCAGCGCCAGAATTCATAATCAAACTAATGAGCGAAGCTGGATTTCCAAATGGAGTAGTAAATTTAATTAATGGCGGAGCAGAAACAGTTAACCAGCTCCTATCTCATGATGATGTTGATGCTGTAAGTTTTGTCGGCTCCACACCTGTCGCAAAGCACATTTACGAGTCTGGAACCGCTCACGGGAAAAGGGTTCAAGCATTGGGGGGTGCAAAGAACCATATGGTTGTTCTTCCAGATGCTGATATCAACCTTGCCGCTGATGCAGCAGTTTCCGCTGCTTATGGATCAGCAGGTGAGCGTTGCATGGCGATTTCAGTTGTTGTAGCGGTTGGCGAAATAGCGGAACCATTGGTTGGAGCTATCTCTGAGCGAATCGATAATCTAAAAATCGGGCCTGGGATGCAACCTGACTCAGAGATGGGTCCACTTATAAGCCAAGAGCACCGTAGCCGAGTGGTTGAATACATCAACTCAGGCGAGGCAGAAGGCGCAACCGTTGTTAGCGATGGTCGGGTGCACTCTTCTGAGCAAAAGGGATTCTATGTAGGAGCGACTCTTTTAGATAACGTCACAACAGATATGGAAGTGTACCGAAACGAAATCTTTGGTCCAGTCCTATCAGTTGTAAGAGCTCGATCCTTTGATGAAGCATTGGATGTCATAGCTCAGAATCAATACGGTAACGGGGTAGCAGTCTTCACCCGAGACGGTGGCACAGCCAGACAATTTCAAAAGAATGTGCAAGCTGGAATGGTGGGGATTAACGTTCCAATACCTGTCCCAGTGGGGTATCACTCATTTGGTGGCTGGGATGATTCGCTATTTGGAGATACAGCAATATATGGCCCAGAAGGAATGCGCTTCTACACGAAGCAAAAAGTTATAACAAGTCGTTGGCCCGACCCAACAAGCAGCCAAGTTGACTTAGGCTTCCCTCAGAACTCCTAAAGTCGCTTAGAAGAGCACTGGACTAACCACTTAAAAAGAGGGTCAGTATCTCGCGTGTCCAACATTTCCGGGTGCCACTGAACAGCGACTATAGGTCGATCAATATGTTCTATCGCCTCAATTCCTTGATCATCTGAGAGCCCAGTAGCTAGAAATCCCTTACCCAGCCGATCAATACTTTGATGATGTAAAGAGTTCACTTTCATTGATGGTCCGTATAGGTGTGAAAATAAAGATCCATTATCAAAGGTCACTTCGTGAACTCGGCTTGAAGGGGGTTCCTTACGAGCTGCGTGTGGAGGAATATCTTGAAATAGTGTCCCGCCAGCATAAACATTAAGAATCTGAAGGCCTCGGCAAATTCCAGCAACCGGTAAATTATTCTCGTACACCTTATCAAGCACTTTCAATTCAAAGTCATCACGTACCGGTTCAATTGACTGCAACTCAGGTTCAGGGTCTGCTCCGTACCTTTCAGGGTCTATGTCAGCCCCGCCGCTCATGAGTATGCCATCCAAACGAGGAATAATTTCTGCTGGGTCAAGACTAAGAGGAAGGTAAACAGGAATCCCACCTGCAGCAATGATGCCTTTGGCATAGTCCACCCAATACACGTCAAATGAAAGGTGATTCATGACTTCGAGACTGCCACGCAATTTATCTCCCGTGCGTCGTCGTCCAGTAATTCCTATCAGGGGTTTTGGGTCCACTATAAATCAATTTCAGCTTTTAAATCCATTGTACGAATGCAACGGTATCGTAATTAGCAGTAACTAAGTAACTTTGAACCCGCAGTCTTGAAGGAATAAAAGGAAATAGTTTTTATGAAATTAACTGTTGACGCTACTGATCAGACGAAATCAATTCGGTCGATAGTTGCTGCACCTGAATTTGAATCAGGACTTGATTTCTTTGTAAATAAGCTTGAGTTCAAAATTGTTATGATTTCGCCAGCTGATAACCCTAATTACGCAATATTAAGTAGAGATCATTTCACAGTGGCATTGGACAAGAATGCACAAGCACTACCACTATTCATTGAAATCCCAGTGGAAGATCAATCCCTCATCGGAACAGGTCTAACGGGCCCTAACGGTACCCAGGTGCACTATGTTCCTGTCGTTAAGCGCCAAAACCAGGCAAAAGACCTGCAGCCAATCGTTTACTTGTCACATGCAAGCGATACTCAATGGGTCCAGGGCAGAGCAGGTATGTCTTACAGGTCATTAACTGGTAATCACAATGAAATCTCCGTAGCCTCTCAAATTAGAATTGAAGGTAGCGGGAAAGTGGCTGACTGGGTGCATTACCATGATGTTTCTTTCCAAACACTTTTTTGTATTAAAGGTTCAGCAAAATTGGTATACGAAGATCAGGGTGAGCCTTTTATATTCAAGGAGGGAGACTGTATTCTCCAACCGCCAGGCATTCGCCACCAAGTCCTAGAATCTTTCGATGATCTTGAGGTTATTGAGGTCACATCTCCGTCAGATCATGCAACATTTTCTGACTTCACTATGGAGCTACCCAACAGCAGCGAAGCGCAAACTCGACACTTTAATGGTCAGCAATTTACTCACGATTCGCATAACTCACGAGAGGCGACAACTTATAAAAATTCAACTTCCTTGGCTGCTTACAGCACTTCCATAGGCGAGGCATCAGGAAATCAAGGTTGGGTGAAAGAAATCTTTGGTCATGTAACAAATGATAAAAAACGAACTCCCACGTCTGTAAGCCCAGAAGATACCCTCTCTTTTTTTCTTTGGTTTGTCAAAGAAGGGTCTGCGCAAGTACAAGTCGAACAACGCAAAGAAACTTTACGTACTGGGGACGCAATCTGTTTTCCATATGGGTTCCTCCCATCAATGGAATTCTCTGTGGTAGACCACGACTCTAAGTTCAAAGTACTCGAAATAGGGTTCTGATATAAATGGAACTTATTGCAAGCCGGATTTAATTTTCTCCGGAAATGAAAATGAAATTAGCCAGTTAGCGGCTAAGAAGCCACAGCATGTAAACAAAGCGGCCGATAAGCCACCCCAAAGATAAGTCAACCCTGACAGTAGAGTTCCAAATAGCCTTCCAAAGGCGTTGGCCGAGTAGTAAAGGCCAACGTTAATGGCTACATCGCTATCGTCCTCCGTGAAAGCAAGAATTAGATACGAATGGAGTGAGGAATTTAGAGCAAATAAAACGCCAAAGAAGAGGAGCCCGATAATTATCGTGAAACTTTTGGCTACGTCAAATGCGACTAAAAAGGCTAACAGAATAGTGAAAGTCATCAAGATAAATGACCAGAGACGGGTTGAGGCTTGAATTTCGCCCGAGGCACCTCTAAGTCTTACAACTGAGGGGGCGCCTGATTGAATGATGCCATAACCAATAACCCAGACCGCAAGGAAAGCTCCTATTTCTTCAAAAGACCAACCCAAACTTTCATCTAAGAAAATAGGGAGAGCCACAACGAACCAGATGTCTCTGGAACCAAACAGAAAAAATCGGGCTATCGAGAGTTTGTTAACGGCAGGATAAGTAGACGCCCATATGCGCCTAGGAATAGATTTAGTAGATTTTCCTATACTCTCGTCAAGGAATACCAAAACCGCCGTTAATGCAATTGCAACGATGCATGCAAGGATCAGGAGCGAGGTTCTGTAACCGGAAGATGATAGCAATGCGCTACCAACGAAAAATCCGACGCCCTTTAGCGCATTCTTTGAGCCAGTAAGAATAGCTACCCAACGAAATAGCCGAGCTTGTCGTTCTGAAGACCCATCCTCCGGAACGACAAATTTCACAGCGCTTTTCGAGCTCATTTTTGTGAGATCTTTCGCGATCCCTGAGAAGGCTTGGCAAAACATTACAAAGGTTACTGAGAAGACCTTTCCCCAGTTTGCGTCTACAAAAGAAATTGCAAGAAGAGCAAATATCTGAATCAGAAGACCAGCCTTCAGAGTCTGTTCAAGCCCAAATCTTGATCCAGCGATTCCGCCGAACAGATTCGTTAAGATCCCCATAAATTCATAGGCTAGAAAAAGAAAGCTAAGTTCTAAAGGTCCGAAACCAAGCTCATGAAAATGGAGAAGAACAACCATGCGCAACGCGCCGTCAGTGAGCGTCAAACTCCAATAAGCACCAGTTACCAGACCGTAGCTTTTAACTTTCATTCCAGTCTCGTCATAAATTTTCAGAAATTTTCGCAGCCAGTTCAGCCATTCGATGAACATAACCGTATTCGTTATCGTACCAAATCAAAATTTTCACAAGCCCATTCGGGAGTTTCAGGGTAGATAAGCCATCTACAATTCCAGACCGTGAATCATTTACAAAATCGGCAGAGACAAGCGGTCTGTCTTCATATCCAAGTATTCCTTCCAATTCTGAAGCCGAGGCTTGCCTGAGGAGCTCGTTGGTCTCTTGGGCGCTAACTTCCGATTGTAATGAGAAGACACAATCGGTCAGAGAAGCATTAAGGACCGGTACTCTAACTGCGAGCCCATCAAGCTTTCCTTCAAGGTCAGGAAAGATGCGAGTTATCGCAGTAGCTGAACCAGTTGACGTAGGAATTAAAGAATTTAATGAAGAACGCGCGCGTCTCAGATCGCCAAGAGGTTTATCAACCACCACTTGGGTATTAGTCGGTGCATGGATAGTAGTTATCATCCCATTATCAATACCCACCTGTTCGTGAAGCACCTTTACAACGGGAGCAAGGCAATTCGTCGTACATGAAGCTGCTGTCACAATGTCATATTTTGCGTGATCATAAAGATAATCATTGCAACCCATGACAATATTAAGAACAGTCTCGTCATGAACTGGAGCAGCTACAACAACTTTTTTAATCCCTCGGTCAAAATAATTGGACAATGCCTCAACCGTTCTAAAAGCCCCTGTGCACTCAATGACAATTGATACATCTGTTTCTTCCCATGCGACATCACCGGGACTTGCAATTTGGGTGTATTTAACCGAAGCCCCGTCCAGAAGAAGATTTCCTTCTGATTCATGGGCTTGACGTTTCCATGTTCCATGGACCGTATCGAATTGCATGAGGTGCGCAGCAGTATTTGCATCGCAATTGAGTTCATTTATATGGGTTATCTCAAGTTGCTCATGATGCGCTAGCGCCCGCACAACTAGTCTCCCAATTCTCCCAAAGCCATTAATGCCAATTTTTGTAGTCACTTTATGACTCAGCTATGAGTTCGTTCTAATGAAGACCGGTGACTGATTATTTGATCGCTCTGAGCAAAATTCGTATCCATTTTCAGCGAATTCTTCAAATTGCTGACATTGAGAAATTCTATTTCGAATAATCCAAGAAGCCATTGAACCTCTGGCACGTTTCGCATAGAAGCTCACGGTTTTGTAGTCCCCTCCGTCTTTTCTATCAAGAAATATTGGTGTCATTACAGGAAATTCTAATTCACCTGCATGAACAGATTTAAAATATTCGTTAGACGCAAGGTTAATTAAAACCTTTTCACCAGGACTTTCCTCTAGAGCTTTATTTAAAGATTCAGTTAGAGAGTTGCCCCAAAATTCATAAAGGTTCTTGCCATATTCGGTTTCCAGCTTCGTCCCCATTTCCAGCCTGTAGGGTTGGATCAAATCCAGAGGCCTTAGCACTCCGTAAAGGCCGGAAAGTATCCTCAAAGTTTGCTGTGCGTAGTCATAGTCTTCTTCAGAAAAGGACTCTGAAGCGTTCATTCCCGTGTATGTATCTCCATTAAAAGAAAGTATTGCCGGACGAGAGTTTCGTTTAGTAAACGGAGTGCTCCAGTCTTGATATCTTTCAAAGTTCAATTCAGCAAGTGAATCCGATAACGACATAAGTGAACCAAGTTGGTCAGGGGACTTTTGGGAAAGTACACCGACAAGTTCTTCACTTTTTTTGAGCAGGGCGGGTTTACTATTTTTCTGAGTCGCCCAAGGGGACTCAAAATCCAATGCTTTGGCGGGTGAGACAACAATAATCATATCTCTATTTTTACATCAGATTTTCAGTCTTTGCCGAAACAACAGATACCAATCTTGAGTTTTTGTCGCCGTTGTGAAAATCTTACTGATATTGGGAAAGCGAGAGTAATTCATGAATGGGTTCAATAACGATGAAGTTGCCATTGCGTTTGATGAATATAGAAAACGCGGCGTTATCGACCATGATTGGGAATCTTGGGCTTCTCTATTCACTCTTGAAGCCAACTATGTAGAGCACTTCCTAGGGGAATTTAGGGGTAGAGAACAAATCTCTCAATGGATTGTTTCTACCATGGAGCAGTACCCCAACATCTCTATGTGGATGGAATGGTGGGCAATTGAGGAAGACAAGGTGGCTCTGTATATTTGGAATAACCTGCCAGATCCTACTGGTAAAGGAAAGCGCTATGGTTTTCCTAACACAACCTATTTACGCTACGCAGGGAATGGACTATGGGATTACGAAGAGGATTTCTATAACCCAGCAGATGCAGAACGTGTATGGCAAGAATGGTTTAACGACGGTGGTCGAATAGATACTCCGACGGATAACACGCTACGCGGAATTGAGGATTGGGCGCCAGAAGTCCCTGCCATTGTCGTTCCAAGAGAAGAAGTAGAGGAAGAATTCAGGAAATATGTTCGTAGGGGAGAAACTGCTGTTCAGACAGGGGACTGGTCTCCATGGGCAGATCAATTTACGGAAGATGCAAGATATTTTGAGCATCATTACGGCAAATTCTATGGAAGGGCAGCAATTAAGGAGTGGATTACTTCAACGATGGGCCCTTTCCCACAAATGACTTTCCCTGTGGACCATTACATTATCGATGGAAATCGTGTTATAGCGTTAATACCAAATTGTCTTCCGGACCCCACTGGAAGTGGCGTAGATTATTCCTTTAATGTCCATGTCATCCTGCATTATGCGGGCAATGGCGAATGGAGCTATGAAGAGGACGTCTACAATCCACAGGAAGCTGAAAGTGTTGTTTCTAACTGGGTTAAAGCTGGCGGTTCAATTTCTTGAAGTCTGATGTACCTTTAGCCAGCTTCACTATGCGTAACGGGTTCTTCGCCCATCCATTCACGAAGAGTATTTTTTAATTTTGTTTGTTGGATGAACAAATCATGCTCAGGTCCGCTGTCTGTTGAGGACTGCGGGGCTTTGAGATAGAAACTTAACCATTCTTGGACTCCGGACTCACCGGCCCGATGGGCTAAATCCATAAACAATGCTAAATCAAGGACAATTGGAGCGGCAAGAATAGAGTCTCGGCACAGGAAGTCAACCTTAATTTGCATCGGGTATCCCAACCAGCCGAAAATATCAATGTTGTCCCAACCCTCTTTGTTGTCACCCCGAGGTGGGTAATAGTTGATTCTTACAACGTGATGGATATCCCCATATAGGTCGGGGTAAAGTTCAGGTTGCAGGATAGTATCCAGAACTCCCAATTTGGAAACCTCTTTGGATTTGAAGTTCTCTGGAGCATCAAGTACTTCTCCATCCCTATTTCCAAGAATGTTTGTCGAATACCAGCCTTCCAGCCCAAGCATTCGAGCTTTGAATCCCGGTGCCAGAAGAGTCTTCATTAGCGTCTGACCGGTTTTGAAATCCTTCCCCGCTATCGGAACACCCCGAGATTTCGAGAGTTCAACGATGCAGTCTAGATCGCAACTTAAATTAGGTGCCCCATTTGCAAATGGAACGTCACTCTGCAGAGCGGCGTATGCGTATATTTGGCTTGGTGAAATATTTGGATCGTTATTCCTTAATCCTTCTTCAAACGCCGCAACAGAAGCGTGAACTTCGCTGGGTTCTTGAAAGGCTTCCGTTGAACCGCACCAAACCATTACGAGGCGGTCACAATCGTTTTCTTCCTTGAAATTCGCTATGTCTTGTATCAGAGCCTCTGCCTGATCCCATTTGCTCTCAATATTTTTTACGCGGACACCGTCTAAACGTGAAACCCATTTTTTGTCAAAAACGGCTTCCATCGGAATAATGGATTCTAAGTCGCTTGAAATTTCAGAGAGGTCATCGCCTTCGAGGACACCGGCAGTTCGGGCTGCTTCAAGCACGTTGGGGGAAATCGGATCCCAGCCGCCGAAAACAAGATCATCTAATTCTGCTAAAGGTACAAAATCCTTGATCAATGGGTTTCGTCCTTCTTCTTTTGTTCCAAGGCGAATATGGGCCATTTGGCTTATAGATCCAATAGGTGGCTTTAATCCTTTCCTTGCAGCAAGAACGCCTGCTATGAAAGTTGAAGCGACCGCTCCCATACCTGGGGTGAGGATGCCTAGTTTACCTTGAGATGATTTTATGTTTCTTGAAGTCATGAACTGATATTAGCAATAATAAACATTAAACGGGTATTGTTAAGTAAAACTAAACTATATTGTAAGAGTATGCTCAGCTTACCGGACCTCTCAATAAGACAGCTAGAGTATTTGATAGCTGTGGCCGAAGAAAATACCTGGGCTGATGCATCTGATGCCGTCGGAGTTACACCCTCAGCACTTTCGCAAGGACTCGCAGAATTAGAACGAAGAGTAGGAGTATCATTATTCGACCGAGTCGGCCGAAGGCGAATACTCCACCCAAACGCCGAAATTCTCTTGGATCATGCCCGGCAGGTCATTTCATTAACAAGTGACTTAGCTAAATGGT
>CEUL01377361.1_pt1 | contig 28773 bp, 20 predicted proteins | sample 427021 | NCBI WGS metagenome assembly CEUL01 (sample SAMEA2622800, study PRJEB7988) | marine metagenome | isolation source: saline water (ENVO:00002010), including | reverse complement strand
AATTAGAAATAACTAGATAATTTGGTGATTTTATTAGACTTTTCTTGGATTTGTAAACGTAGCCCATCAAATCCTGGTATTACATTACTTGGAGTTTCATTTAGTAAGGTATCATAATCCAATTCATGAGACATGTGGGTCAATATGGCTAATTTGGGCTGAACTTGATTAATATATTCAAGGCTTCTCTCAAGATGAGAATGAGAAGAATGTGGTGTGTATCCAAGACAATTTACAACCCATATAGGTATGCCCTTTAACTCTCTGAGTATCTTAGAATTTAATACTGAAAAATCAGTTGAATACGCTATGAGGCCATTGAAAATATACGAGGTGCTTCTATTAGCTTCACCGTGTGCCTGAGAAAATGTTTTGACTCTATAATTCTGGGCTATAATCAAAGATTTGTCATTTGATATATCCTTGTTGTCATCTACTATTTCTTTAGGTGTTAAGCATGGCCTATTCCATATTGATTTAGCTTCAGGGGTCCAAAAAGCATAGGGAAATCTTCTCTTAATAAGGTCAAGAGTTTGCTTTGTTCCATATGCAGGTATAGGAGCTTTTTTTTGATAATTAATGGCTCTTAGATCATCAAGCCCGTTAACATGGTCTGCGTGACTATGTGTGTAAAGTACTGAATCTATGTCGCTTATACCTTCACGCAGTAATTGGGTGCGAAGATCTGGCGGTGTATCTATAAGTATTTTCTTTTCTTTATAATGTATAATAGCCGCAACCCTTGTTCTTCGGTTTTTCTTAAGACCCGAAGAACACACATTACATGAGCAACCTATAATTGGAACACCATTTGATGACCCGCAGCCAAGTATACTAATTATCATTATATATTAATTACTTATAGTTTTGCCTTGTTAAATAAGGTGAAGAAATTTTCAGTACTTTGTTTTGCCATTACTGAATCTGATACTCCTTTTATACTTGCTACAGTTGAAAGTGTAGACCCTAAGTATCCTGGTTCATTTCTTTTACCTCGATTAGGGACAGGTGCTAAGTAAGGACTGTCTGATTCTACCAAAATTCTATTTATGGGGATTAAGCGGCAAATGTCTCTTACATTGGAAGCATTTTTAAAGGTAATTATACCGGAAAAAGAAATATATAAACCTAGCTCTAGCGCACAAATCGCTAAATCTTCCCCAGCAGTGAAAGAGTGCATTACACCACTAAAAGGATCATCAACTGAATATTCATCTCTAAGAGTTTTACAGGTCTCTCTATCCGCTGAACGAGAATGAATTATTAATGGTAAACCACTTTTCTTGGCCGCATCAATATGTAGGCGAAAACTATCGTATTGATATTCTTTTTTACTATTTTCATAAAAAAAATCCAGTCCTGTCTCCCCTATTCCAATAACTTTATCTCTTTTTGCTTTAGAAGTTAGATCATTCAAATTATAAGGCATCTCTGCTTCCACATTATGAGGATGTACTCCAATAGAACACCATATTCTGTGATTTGAATTAGCAATATTCCAAACTTTTTCAAATTCAGATAAGCGTGTGCATATGGTTTGAATGCCCATAATGCCTTGTACATTTGCTCTTTCAATTACAAATGGTAGGTCATCAATAAAATCATTGAAATCTAGATGGCAATGGCTATCAATTAACACTAGTGAGTATTCCCTATGAGAGATTATTTTAATACTTAACTATCCTCTATGTAGCGAGGAAAAATTGGTGCAGGTTTAGGTAAAGTTACTCCAGGTTTTAGTGAATATTCATCATATATTTTTTCTATATTACTAATATAAGAAAATGCTCTTTTATTTTCATCTGTACACAGTTGATTTAAAAGACTATTCATTGCATCAGGCATAAATGGCAGCAAAATTATACCAAGGGTTCTTAATATTTCCGCATGAATCCAGAGAACCGATTCCATTTCAGTAGGATTAGTTTTTCTTAGCTTCCATGGTTCATCCTTATCAATAGAGCGGTTTGCTGATCTAATAACTTCCCAAATACTCTCTAATGCTTCATTAAATAATTGTTTGTGTAATAAATTTCTTACTATATTTATCAATTCCCTGGACTCTCTTAAAGTCTCTAATGAATCAAAATTAGAGTTTTCAGAAAGTATTATTTTAGGGATTTTAGAATTACAGTTTTTAACTATCATAGATAGAGTACGCTGAGCAAGATTTCCTAGATCATTTGCTAAGTCATTATTTATTCTAGTTATCATTGAATTATGTGAGAAATCCCCATCTTTACCAAATGGAACTTCTCTAAGAAGAAAATAACGTACAGCATCAATTCCATAACGTTCAACAATAACTCTGGGATCTATAACATTACCAAAAGATTTTGAGATTTTTTGTCCTTCATTAGTCCACCATCCGTGAGCGTATATTCTTTTTGGAGGTTCCAAGCCAGCTGCCATCAAAAATGCAGGCCAATATACTGTGTGAAAACGTAATATATCTTTTCCAACCATATGAAGAGAAGCAGGCCAAAATTGTTTCCACTTATCTTCTTTTTCATCTGGGAAACCTGTTGCCGTGATATAGTTAGTTAGAGCATCTAGCCACACATACATAATATGAGATTCATCTCCTGGAACCTGGACACCCCAAGAGAAGCTTGTTCTAGAGATTGATAGGTCCTGTAATCCAGATGAAACAAAGCTTAAAACTTCATTACGTCTTGTTGCGGGGGCTATGAAGTGTGGATTTTCTTCATAAAACTTTAGAAGAGGTTCTTGCCAAGCAGAAAGTCTAAAAAAATAACTAGGCTCTTCAACCCATTCAACTGGGGCCCCGGTAGGCGCCACGTAAGTTTGTGAAGTAGATTTTTTTACTAGTTCTTTTTCAGCATAGAAGGCTTCATCCCTAACTGAATACCATCCAGAATATTTACCTAAATAAATATTTGAATCACTTGTTCCTGGGGCATTATTTTTACTTATCCTTTTCCATAATTCTTTGCAAGAATTAATATGTCTATTTTCTGTAGTTCGAATAAAATCATTGTTCGAAAAATTCATAGTTTCTCCAAGCTCAATAAACTTTTTGGAAACAATATCTACGAATTCTTGTGGAGGGACTCCTGACTCTTTTGCTGACTTTTCTACTTTTTGACCGTGTTCATCGGTTCCAGTTAAAAACATCACTTTGTAACCATCAGCACGCATAAAACGTGCTAGTACATCACAAGACAAGCTTGTGTAAGCATGCCCGATATGAGGAGAGTCATTAACATAATAAATTGGTGTGGTTATATAATATGCCGGTGGCATAGTCATTCAACTTACTCCTCGAAGTAACAGATAGTTAAGGTTTTTGCGCAGCTAATGATAATATTGTAAATGCATTACAAAATGATTGTTTTCGGTCCATATTAAGTGGTTCAACTCCGGAAAAAAGTTCGTTAACTTTTTCCCATACCTCTACCCATTGATCAAGTGATTGATTTTTATTCATGCTATTAATTAAAGCTGATTGTTGAGATATCCCTGTTAATTTTTCTAGTTCAATAAACTTCTTAGTAGCTGAGGCCTTTATAGACTTTGAAATTAACCACAGAAGAAGTTCAGAAGATAATCTAAAAATTTCAGTTCCGTTTTTTCTAGACATCTGGTCTGTTAGAAAATTTAGATCAATTGAATGAATTTCTGGTAATTGTGAAAACAAATAGCTTATTTTTTTAAAAAGTTCTATACCTTCTCCATTTAAAATATTTATGGCCTTTCCGGGACTTCCTTCTGATAATTCAACCAAAATATCTAAATCGGACGAATTAATTTTTGAGCATATTTCCAATTGTAATAGGAACTTTTTTACATCACTTGGGTCTAGGGGTTTTAAGGTTAGTTGTCTACATCGAGATCTTGTTGTTGGTAGTAGTTTTGTAACTGAGTTTGTGACGAGTAGAAATAAAGTACGGTCTGGTGGTTCTTCAATATATTTAAGTAAGGCATTCTCTGCATTCCTATTTAAATTTTCTGACTCGTCTATTATAATAATACGCCATGAAGATTCTCCTGGGGTTAAATTTATAAATTTATTAATACGCCTAACATCCCCTACTACTATCTCACTACGTAGTTGACCCTTTTCATTTATTTCACGTTCTATTGTCATAAGGTCACTATGACTACCAGACGCAACTCGCTTAAAAATATCACTATCTCGAGGTACATTTAGATTTTTTTTAATCTCATCATTTTCTTTTATGTCCGATAAGATATATCTTGCGAGACGATAGGCTAGAGTGGCTTTTCCTATCCCTCTATTACCAGACAAAATCCATGCATGGTGAAATCTCTGAGATTTTAAAGCGTTTATTAGATCCACTTCAGCATCAGAATGTCCTATTAGTTTTTCTTGATTACGGGGTTCCATAAATTATTCTCATATAATAACTAAATATCTAAAAAATTTATTTAATATTATAACGTGATGAAACCTCTACCCATATTTTTGAGGATATGGATGTTATGGATTCTGAGGCATCGATTATTTTTATTCTTTCATTATTATCATTAGCTATGGAGTGAAATCCTTCTCCAATTTTCTTATGCGTCTTTAAATCCATTTTTTCATATCTTGATTGTAGATCGTCACGAGCTCTTGCTCTTTCTAAACCAATTTCGGCCGGAAGTTCTAGAAGAAAAGTTAAGTCAGGTTGAAAGTCTCCAATCGAAAGTTTTTTTAGCGCGGTAATATCATCTAAACTAATACCCTGGCCAAAACCTTGATACGCGAAGGTTGAGTCAGTAAATCTATCACATAAAACCCAGATACCTGATTTTAATGCTGGTTCTATAGTATTATTAATATGATCACGCCTTGCTGCAAAGTGAAGAATTGCTTCATTAAATGGATCCCATTTATCAACAGAACCAGACACTAATAGTTCTCTTATTAGTTCTGCTCCTTTAGAACCGCCTGGTTCACGTGTAATAATTACACGAATAGATGATTGATCAAGTTTTTTTTGAAGGGCGGATATTTGAGTTGTCTTACCTGCACCCTCTCCTCCTTCAAAGGTTATGAAGGTACCTCTTTTCAATTTAATAAGACCATTCCATAAAACTAATTACCCCATATAATTTGGTTAAAGGCAGCTCCAATCCTTTGGAAGCTTGATAGTTTGTCTACATCATAACCTGCCGATAGTGAATATATTTTTGTATTTTTACCTTCTATATTGATATTTAGTTTGGCAATAATTTGCCCTTTTTTAATGGGGGCTCCAATTGGACCTGGAGCTGATATAAATACTCTAAGTGTCTCACGTTCAGCTCTGGACAGTGTAACAGTTATATCTTCATCTACTACAAGTGAGATTTTATCTTTCTCTCCAAGCCATACTTCAATTTGATCAACCACATCTCCTGATGTAAATAAATTGTAGTTTGCAAAATTACTAAAACCATAATCAAGAATGCGAGAAGTTTCTTTTTTTCGAATTTTTGCACTCTCCATACCATTAGCAACTAAAATAAGTCTTCTACCAGAGCGTATAGCAGAGGCCGCAAGTCCATATCCAGATGCTTCAGTATAACCTGTTTTTAGGCCATCAGCTCCTGGATACAAATTTAACAATGGATTGCGATTGCCTTGAGAAATATTATTATACTTAAATTTTTCTTTACTAAAAGACTTATAATACTGAGGAAAATCATGGATAATTTTATGAGATAATATAGCCAAATCATTTGCGGTTGTTAGATGTTTGGGGTGAGGCCAACCAGTAGAATTTTCAAAGTAAGTGTTTTTTAGTCCAAGATTTTTTGCTTTTTTATTCATTAAATCAGTAAACCCAGTTTCAGATCCAGAAATTCCTTCTGCCAAAACAATACAAGCGTCATTACCCGACTGAACAATTATACCATCTAATAAGTTTCTTACTGTTACGTATTTTCCAGCCTCTAAAAACATCCTTGATCCGCCCATTCTCCATGCTTTTTCACTAATTAAAAATTTATCCTCTAAATTTAGTTTTCCCTCTTTAACAAGCTCAAAGGCTATGTAAATAGTCATGAGTTTACTCATTGAGGCTGGATGCATTTGTTCAGATGAATTTTTTGAGTAAAGAATAGTGCCAGTTAAATCATCAACCAGAATAACCTGCTTAGCAATACTGTCAAAACTGTATGAGTTTTTTAGTGTTACAAATGATGAAAATATTAATAAGATTAAAGTAACAAATATGTATAGCAACAGATTAAACCTTCTTCTCAAGTAGATAGACAAAACATTTTATTATAAATTTTGTCAAAAAAATGTTTAAAAATACAATATTATAATTGAAATTGTAAAAAACTTTTTAGCTTTTTATCAAGGATTATTATTTATTAACGATATGAACATTTTGAATTCCATTTTTATTCAAATTATATATAAGTTCATTGGCACTATTTAAATCTTTTAAAGGTCCAATTCTGACACGGTATAGCTTTTTCCCTTCATTTAAGCTCTCAGATATTTGGGCATTTCCAAATTCGGAGAGGTTATTCCGTAATCTTAGGGCATTATTAAGTTGGGAAAAGGCCCCTAACTGAATGTATAATTTCTCATTTTTTTGATCTAGGGTTTTTTCTTGATCATCCTCTAATATATTGTCAATGGACTCTATAGAAATAATATTGTCTTTAATTTTTTCATGATCATTTGAATTATCAATGATTGATGTTTCTTCTCTATTGTTTCCATTACTGCTAGAAATTTTTGATTTCAAAATATTTCCATAGGCTGAATCATATGTAGCTAAAACTTTTAATTTTGCCAATTCAACAAATTGAACTCTTACCTCAGCAGTACCTGGTTTATAGACACCTAATAGTTGAGCTGATCTTCTTGAGAGATCGATAATTCTATTATTAACAAACGGTCCGCGATCGTTAACACGGACCAATAACTGTCTATTATTTTCAAGATTTGTTACACGGGCAATACTAGGTAATGGAAAGGTTTTATGTGCTGCTGTCAGTGTATTCATGTCAAAAATTTCCCCATTAGCTGTTAGCTTACCATGAAATTGTTTGCCATACCATGATGCGATTCCTGTTTTATCATAGTTAGGATCAAAATATGGGTAATACCAGATACCCGATATCTTATAGGCATTACCAACTTTATACCCTTTCGGTACTGGGGATCCTTTATCATGAACTTTAGCTTTTTCCTCAGAGTCATAAATATTTTTAATTTGTTTTGTTGTATGTACTAGAAATTCAATTTCTGCACATGCACTCACTGTTACAAGGAGACCTAAAATGCTACATAGACGTATGAACATATTAATTATCCCATCAGTATAATAATAGAAGTATATTATTTTCGTATGAATGCGTCGGCAAGGTGCCCAACCGCCATTGCAAAGTAATGAGACCTATTCCATCGCAGAATAGCTCTATAATTTTCATAGATAAGAAATGATTTACCTGTGACATCTGATGGTATGATCAGAGAAGCATTCATTTTGACTTTAGGTAGGTTACTACCATCAGATTTCCTCACTCCGAGAGTTTGCCAATCTTCGAGTGATTTAATTATTTTTAGAGATGCCAATTTATAATCAAATTTTTTGGGGATTCTAACTTCCCTCCCCCACGTCTGGCCAGTTTTCCATTTAGAATTTATTAGGTAATTAGAGGCAGAAGCAAATACATCTGCATTAGTGGTCCAAATATCTCTTCTACCGTCATTATCGAAATCTACAGCAAACTTTTGAAAGCTAGAGGGCATAAATTGACTTTGTCCCATTGCTCCTGCCCAACTTCCTTTCATTTCTTCTAAACTGATATGACCTTCATCTAGTATTTCAAGTGCGTAAAAAAGTTCTTTACGAAAATATTCACTCCTTCGCCCGTCATGAGCAAGAGTCGCCAAAGCTGAAATAACTGGAAATCCACCTATATAGCTTCCAAAATTTGTTTCTATACCCCATAGCGCCACAATAAATCGAGGAGGTACACCATAGACTTTAGATACTTTTTTTAATATTAACCTGTTCTCATAGAGTTTTTGTTTACCTTGGTTAATTCTTTTTTGTGTAACGACACGATTTAAATACTCATCAAAGGTAATTGTTTTTTCTGGCTGAGTTCTATCAAGTTCAATGACTCTTGAAATAGGACTTAAATTTTTTAGAGCAGAATCGATCGTTTTTTTACTTATACCTTTTGTCTCAGCCTCTTTCCTGGCTAAGTCAAGCCATTCCTCAAATGATGCAGAATTTCCTGTTAATGGAGAAAAAAGTGTTACAATGAACACAAAAAAAACAATAAAAATCCTAGGCGATTTATAAGTCAAATTGTTCATTAAAAATCTATCCCCAGTCGAATCATAATATTATTACTTAAAGTTTTGCCACAGTCACAACGTTTGCCGCAATAGCCAGTTTGTAAAGAATAATACTATTTATGAAACCTAGTCGATTCTATATTAACAATAAGGCTTTTATCTAGAGTTCCACGCACCCCTGCTAAGGCATTTTCAGCAGTTTTTAATGCAGATCTAAGATAACATTCTCTGCTCATGCCCCCAATGTGAGGAGTTAGGATGCTTTTGTTAGTTTTTAATATTTTAGATTGTTTTAAAGGAGGTTCAGTTTCAAAAACGTCAAATCCGGCAGCAAATAATTTACCATTATCCAAAGCTAGAGCGACAGCCTCCGAATCGACTATAGGACCTCTGGCTGCATTTATTAAAATTGCATCTCTTTTTAGTCTGGTAATAATTTCTTCATTAATCATTAGTTTTGTTTCATCATTAAGAGGCACGTGTACTGTGATAATATCCATATCATTAACAATATCTTGCCAGTTCTGAACCGCTGTAAATCCACTATCAGTAATTTTTCTTTGGTCAATATATGGATCACAAACAAAGATATTTGTTCCAAAACATTTGAGTCTTGGAGCAACTTGAGTCCCAATTCTTCCAAAACCTATTATTAGTGCATTTTTCCCAAACAACTCAATACCGAGTGCATTCTCTCTAATTTTCCAATTATCATTTCTTACTGCGTTATCATGTAATGATCCTTGTTTTGCCCCAGCTAATATGAAGTATAATGTAAGCTCTGAAACTGTAACTGCATTAACATCACCTATGGTTGCTAGAGGTATTCCCTTTTTATTTAGGGCATCCATGTCTACATTATCAAAGCCCACACCCTGTCTAGCTATAACTTTGAGTTTTGTGCAGCAATCAATACAATCAGAATCAAAAGGTAAGGTCCTAAGTATAAGGGCATCAGCATCTCTAAGAGCTGTTAATAGGCCTTCTCTGTCATTTGCAGGTATAGTTACCGTATTTATATCCTTTTCGGCAGATAAAAGAGCATGTGCACGCTCATGTAAGCTGTCATATATGAGAATATTTGGCATTATAATCCCTCGAACACACTATTTTACTTTATTCATTAACAATCTAGAATAGTATAATGAATGAATTCATACGTAATTCATAGAATATTTAGATCTTAAACGGAAGATATAATAAAGAAATAAAATATGAGGATGGGTGGCCGAGTGGTTTAAGGCACCGGTCTTGAAAACCGGCAGGGGGCAACTCCTCGTGAGTTCGAATCTCACCCCATCCGCCATTACCTGAATATTTTTTCTTAATTAGATACTTGCAATCTTATATATATAAAAACTAATTTTTATTTAAAATTGCTCTTGGCCTACCATTAGTATCAATAGCCACGTAAACGAAGATACCTTCTGTAACCATAACATTTTCTGAGCTTACAGCCCGTCTGGCCCAAGTTTCAATATGAATTGATATTGAAGTCGTTCCTATTTTCTTTATTGCTGTATAAAGACTGACTATATCACCAATAGCAATAGGCTTATGAAAACGCATTGCGTCTACTGCTACAGTAACAACTCGACCTTTAGCTGACTCACTCGCAGTCACTCCTCCCGCTATATCCATCTGAGACATTACCCATCCACCAAAAATATCCCCATTAGAGTTCACGTCTGCTGGCAATGGGACAGTGCGCAATGTCGGGGGATGGTTTGGGGGTTCTTGAAGTTTCCGCATAATTAATATTCTCCAGAAATGATTTTTTCGCATATATTTGATTAAAATATTACTAATTATTTAATTGGCCATTTCCAAAAATCTTGTCTTTCTTTCATGTAAGTTCTCGATAGTACCATTTTATGCACTTCTGATGCACCGTCGACAAGTTTTGCAGATCGGGCATATCTATACATCCATTCAAGAAGTGTATCTTTAGAATAGCCTTTAGCTCCACATAGTTGTATGCAGGTGTCAATTACATTGTTTAGCGTATCGGCGACTTGGACTTTAGCCATTGAAATCTCTTTACGAGCTTTTTCACCTTTATCAAGCTGATATGCTGCATACATTGTGGTTAGTCTACTCAAGTGAATTCTCATAGCAGATTCACCAAGCATCCATTGAACGCCTTCGTGCTCGGATAGGCTTTTTCCAAAAGATTTACGTTCTTGTATATAGTCTGCGGCTATATCCATTGCCCTTCTTGACATTCCAATCCATCGCATACAGTGAGTTAATCGGGCTGGACCTAAACGAATTTGAGTTACTCTAAGGCCGTCGCCTATTTCCATTAGTACATCTTTTTCAGATACTTCGAGACCATCGAATTCTAATTCACAGTGTCCACCATGTTCTTCAGGACCCATAATGGGTATTTTTCTAATAATATTCCACCCAGGTTGGTCGCGATCAAATAAGAAACAACTCAAACCTCTTCTTGGATCATCCGAAGTACGTGCAACAATCATAAAATGTTGAGCTACACCAGCACCAGTTATAAACCATTTCTTACCATTTATAATCCACTTATCACCTGATTTAGTAGCTTTTGTTAACATCATGCCTGCTGGATCTGAGCCAGCTCCGGGATGAGGCTCAGTCATTACAAAAGATGAGTTAACTTTTCCATCTATTATAGGTTTTAGCCATCTTTCCTTTTGGTAGTCTGTTCCTACCATCATTAGGAGTCTCATATTACCATCATCTGGAGCAGCGCAGTTAAGCGCAAGAGGGCCAAAGATTGAATAGGCAGCTTCTTCATAGATGACTGCCTGAGCGCTCATTGATAAACCCATACCACCAAGTTCTTTTGAGACCTGGGGAGCCCATAAACCTGAGCTTTTAGCTTTTTTTCTTAGGTCAGAAAGCAAATTGGGATCGATATTCTCATTTTCATCAAAATTCCTTGAATCACTTTCAAGAGGTACGCATTGTTCTCTTACGAATTTACCAACTTTAAAGCGTAGTTCCTCAATCTCCTTTGAGAGAGCTAAGTCCATTGAGAAGTCCATCGTTTGAATACCTCTTTATCGTTTTTGATTATTTATGTTGTAGTATATTTAAATATAATTCTAAAAGATTTTTTATGTTAAGAAAGTCTAAAGTAGATAAGAATGAGTATTATTAAAGTAGATATTATTTCTGACCCAATATGTCCATGGTGCTATATAGGAAAAAAACGCTTTGAACAGGCTTTGTCATCCAATTATGCTAATAATATTGAAGTATCATGGAGATCTTTTCAATTAAACCCTAATTTACCTGTTGATGGTATTAAACGTTTAGACTATCTAGAAGGGAAATTTGGAAGTATTAAAGCTGCGGACTCTATTTTTGCTAATATTTATGAGGTTGGCGTTAAAAATAATATAGAATTTGCATTTGATTCAATTAAAAAAACACCCAATACAATAAATGCTCACCGACTTATCGGCTGGAGCTCTCTATATGATTTACAAGATAAAGTAGTGACAAAGCTATTTGAATCATACTTTGAAAATGGCCAAGATATTGGATGTTTGAATATACTTTTTAATATAGCTACTTCATGTGGTTTACCTAAAAACGACGTAGTTAAGTTCCTTGAAAGTGATAAAGGATATAATAATGTTTTAAGTGAATGTAACGCCGCATCTAAAATGGGCATTACAGGTGTGCCTTTTTTTATTTTAAACGGTGAATATTATATTTCTGGTGCTCAGGATCCAGAGGTATTTATAAAAGCATTTAATTCCTTAAAGAGTAAATAGTTTTTATGCTTCAGTTTATCCTTTCTTTGTCACCAAAGATTGTAAAAACTTTTCTTAGAAAACCTGGTGCTAATGCTGCGAGTGGATTAACAGTTATAGTGGGAGAGTCTAATGGACCCTTCAGGCTATATGTAGCGGCGAATATGCCTTCTCCCTCGCCCCCTGCTAATGCCTTACCAATAATTGGAATATTACTAAGCATACTGTTAATAACATAGGCTGGAGCTATAGTTCCATTAATTTGTACTTCTTTGCTTTCTGTATCTATTACTCCTTCAGCGTGAATACCTAAGGATGTACCTTTAGCTTGAGCTCTTTTTATAAGTAATTCTGGCCCACTTTTTTCGAAAGGTAGTAATAGAGAGTTAAATGCTATCCCCTCCCCTTCAAGGGATTCTAGGATACCTGTAAGAGATGCAATATTAAGAATCTGTGCGAGTGTCGGAGCATTTATTACACGGTAGTTGGAAATCATAATTTCACCAGAAATACGTAAGGGACTTTCGTTATCATGTAGAGTTGACTCGATAAATAAATCGCCTCCAAGTGCATTATCATAAATATCAAATGCTCTTGCCACGCTTCCTGCGTCATCTGATATAAGTCTTAATCGTCTTGTATCATCTTGTGGTTCTAAAATTATACGTAATTGTTTACCAGTAGGCAATTTAGCTTCCATATAACCCCTTTCAAGTCTTTTTGGAGAACTCACTAAATTTGCTCTTGCATGAGTTAATTGTTGATTTGCTCTAGTTATAATTCTATTTGAGTCTATGTTTAAAATGAAAAGAGGAAACTCCCTGGAACTATCTTCTAAGAAAGAGTCTAAATATGGTCGTAGGTCAAGACTCTCAGCAATTATAGCTATTCTAAATATTCCGTCATCATCGCTTCTAAAACTTAGGCCGAAGTCATTATCACCATATAATAATTTTGATATTTGTGCACTTTCTATAGGTGCAGATTTGGTTTCACTTAAATTGATGAGTGCGCTACCTTCTGCAAATAAATCGTCTGTTTTTATTTCAAAACTATGAACTTCTGCAATCTCAGATTGTTCTGGTAGTTGTACGAGCATTCTTAAAGTGGCAGGTTTCCCTGGATTTTTTTTCCATTTAAGCGGTGGTATTTCTAAAATAGCAGAATCACCGTTTACAATAATTGAAGCTTGTTTTTGCTGAGATTTTCCTTCAGTTAATTTTACCTTTATTTTAATTGAGCCATCAACAAATGGCACTAGATTTATACCAAGATTATCTTGTGCCTGTTTATCAAGAGTGGCCTCGATCTCATATTTTGTTTTTAATTCTTTATTTAAGGCAAAATTTTCTTCCCATAAAAATTCAAATGGTGAATTGTTAAGTTTTCCGATTCCTTCAACATGCATCTGATTATTGTTAAGACTAATCTCAAAATTTCCATCCGATAGATTATAGTCTTTGAGGGGGACTGATTTGCCGTTTATATTTCTAAGTTGACCCATTGCTGTAACTTCAACTTCATTAACTGTAATACCGTAATGCATAGGAAATTTTGTAGTAAAGTTTAAATTAATATTACCATCTAAATTATTTATAGATTCATTGAATTTCCTTGTAAGTCTGAGAGGATCCTGATCAAGAAGTTCTAGTGCTTTTTTTAATTCAGATTTTGCATTAATTGTTATTGCAACATAAGGTTTATTTGCTCCAGTTAGATCCCAAAAACTTGCCTGACCATAAGAAGCATATATATCGCCGGCTTTCCCCCCGTACATTTGAATAAACATATTTTTTGTATTCGCATGTCCTTTACCTTCAATACCTTTAACTGGAGTCATAGGTCTTAAATAATTTACGGTTACATCCTTGAAATCAAATTTAGCTTTGATTGCATCGGGAGGGAGTTCTTTACGTATATCAATAGGAAATTGACCAGGCTTTAAATTTAGCTGGAGCGTGAAATTTTCTAAAATCCCATCTGTTATATTTTTAAGAATCCATTTTCTGCTTGGTGGAAGTAATTTTTTTGGCCAAAAACCAGAGAGTGACCTAAAGGGCATATTTATTATCTTTGCTTCACCAATTATTCCATAGCCTAAACTATCATCTATAATTTTTCCAGAGAATCCAAATTCTGGTCCTGATGTTTTTATGTAAAAATCATTAAATTGAATAGTATTTAAACTTCTATTTACACTGCCTATTAGACGAAAGTTCTCAAAAGACTGTTCACTAGGTATAAGGTCCGAAGATCCTATCGTTCCTGCTTCACCTATTATGTTAAATTTAATATCGTCTGAGATTATCCCTTTTTTATTTAAAGCTAGATTAATATTCCCTGATAAAGGGGATTCAATTATTGGTATATTATTATATTCCAGTAGTTCTAATAATTTACTAGGATACAGATCTTCGAAATTAATATCTGCCAATATTAGAGAGTTATTTTTTTCAATTTCTATTTTAGAAAATATTTTACTATTACCAGAAGGGTTTTCTAATTCAAAACTTGAAAATAATTCACCGTATTGTTGATTTTTCGTGAAGTTAAGATTTATTTTTTTTGCTAGAAATACTTTCTTTGTATTAGTATCATTTACTTTTATTTTACTGTCATTGATTAAAATTTTATTAATTTTACTAAAAATATCTATTTCAGTAGTTGAAGTTATTCCTTTAACTATCTGCTCAATATTAATGGAATCTGAATTAATATCTCTAAGGCCGCTATCAAATGAAAATGTATTATTACCGAAAGTAAAGTGATTATTAGAGTCTTGATGACAAAGTATATTCAAATTATTTATTTCGACCGATAATAATTGAGGGCGCCCCCTACTGAGTTCATCTCCATCAAAAACAAAAGAAAGGTAGTCGGCTTCTGCTAATTTATCTCCATCTGAGTTAATTCCATGTAGATTTCTTGTCGTAAACGTTGCTAATGAGTCTTTGGTATTTGTTTTCTTGGAATATATAAAATTTATTTCTGGGATATCCCATTTAATACCGCTCACAATATCATTGAATAATATTTTTCCATTTCGTAGAGAAATATTCTCTATATTTTTAAGTATATCGTTTGAGTCATTATTAGGTATTAGAAATTGAAAAAAATTTTCATTAACTGTTAAATTTTTATCAAATCTGGTTTCAATTAAAAGTTGAGGATTTATAAATTCAATATTTTTCGGTAAAAAATTTCCACTAAAAAATTTTTCTATATCAATCCCTACTGAGACTTTTGGTGTATATGCGATTGATTTTCCATCAGCATCAAGAATATCTACATTTGTAGCTTGAAGATCGAGTGGACTATTCCATCCACCCCAAGTCAAAGCTGTTTCATCAAATTTTACTTCATGGTTGCTATTTTTATTAAGGAGTGCTGTTTCTAGATAGGATTCAAGAAAAGACAGAGATATTGGTCCAGATGAAAAACGCCAAGCAGCTACAGCCAAAAGCAGTATTATAAATGCTATTAGGACAACAATTAGCCGCATTATTATATAGGGCATATGCTTCTCACCGGGGCTTATCATTGGTTCCCTGTCTTGACCAAACCCTGCACATCAAGCAGGGTATAGAACCAGTGGTAATACGCGTTGACTTTTAATGCAATGCGCGAGCAATGTTAAATATTAATTTTATAGATAAAATCGAGGCTCTTCCAACTCCTGCAGACAAGCAAAAGGCTAAACTTGAGCTTGAGGCACTGCATAGTTATGTACGTGAAAATAAGAGTAATTCAGCAGATTTTATAGATGAATTAGTCCAAAATCGCGAGGGAAACGCACTATTATTAGCTATTTTTGGTAATAGTCCCTATTTAACTCAATCATTAAAACAGGAACCTCAAGTAATCGAGTCGGCTGTAATAATAGGAATTGAGGGAACAGCTAACAGAATTATTAATAACCTTATTAAAAATAATATATGGTTATCAAATACAGATGAGGTGAATCAGTACTTACGAATCGCTAAACGACAATTTTCACTCCTGGTAGCTATTGCTGATATTTCTGGTGCCTGGGATTTTTATCAAGTAGTAAAATATTTAAGTAATTTTGCCGATGTTTGCGTTGAGGCTACTTTATCGCACATTATTTATAAAGCGTCACAACAGGGTTTGTGTGCAAAACCATCTTTAGAATCACCGACTAAGGATTCGGGAGTTACTGTGTTAGGTATGGGTAAGTTAGGGGCGCAAGAACTTAATTATTCTAGTGATATTGATCTAATAGTCTTATTTGACAATGAGCGAATTCAATGGCGATCTTCTGATAAGGTACAAGAAGATTTGCATAGGTTAACTAGAAGTTTTGTAAATATCCTTAGTTCTCGTACAAAAGATGGATATGTGTTTAGAACAGATTTAAGATTAAGACCAGATGCTGGAACTGCTCCCCTTGCTGTATCTAATATTGCAGCAGAACGATATTATGAGAGTCTGGGACAAAACTGGGAACGTGCTGCTATGATAAAGGCACGATATGTTGCTGGGGATAAAATTGTTGCTCATGACATTTTAAAATCTCTCGAACCATTTATTTGGCGTAAAAATTTAGACTTCGCTGCTATTCAAGATATTCATTCTATTAAAAGACAAATCAACGCTTATAAGGGATATAAAGATATAGGTGTAATGGGTCATAATATAAAGATTGGAAGGGGTGGAATAAGGGAAATTGAATTTTACGCTCAAACTCAACAGCTGATATGGGGTGGACGGGATAGCTCATTAAGGCATAGAGCTACAATAGACTCACTATTAGCTCTATCAGGAGCAGGTCGAGCAAATAAAAATGCTGTAGACGACTTGGTTAATTCTTATTTGTTTCTGAGACATGTTGAACACAGGCTACAAATGATTTCTGATGAACAGATACATACTTTGCCAACTAATGATGAGGGTATTAGAAATGTAGCTATATTTAGTGGTTTTGAAAACCTTAGTGATTTTATAGAATCTATAAATACTAGTTTAGATGCTGTTAAGATACATTATTCGCAATTATTTGAAGACTCTCCTGATCTAGGTAAGTCGACTGGAAATCTTGTTTTCACTGGAACTGAAGACGATCCCGACACTATATCTACGCTTCAAGGTATGGGTTTTAATGATGGTAGTGCGGTTGCAACAACTATTAGAGGTTGGCATCATGGAAAAGTTAGAGCAACACGCAGCATTAGATCTCGAGAATTATTGACAGAACTTATGCCCAGTCTACTTGAGTCACTTTCAGATACTGTGGAACCAGACTCAGCTTTCTTTCATTTTAATAATTTTATGAGCAATTTGCCTTCTGGAGTCCAAATTTTTTCACTTTTTTATGCAAATCCTAGTTTGCTATCTTTGTTGGCTGAAGTAATGGGTAGTGCACCAAAACTAGCCGAAATTCTCAGTCGAAGACCTGAATTACTTGATGGTCTTCTTACCGGAGATTTCTATGAGCCCCTAAAAGATTTAGATGAATTAGTATTTGATCTTGAAACAAAGACTTCTTCTTCCGATGATTATGAGCAGATTTTAAATATTACTCGTAGATGGTCGTTAGAAAACCAATTCCAAGTAGGCATGCAAATATTAAGAGGTTTAGTTGATGGTAATAGCTCAGGGTTAGCTCTTAGTAATATTGCAGAATCAGTAGTTAAGGTATTATTACCAAAAGTTGAGGTGGAATTTAGAAAGCATCATGGAATAATAAATGATGGTAGTATTGCAATTGTTTCTATGGGAAAGCTAGGTGGTAAAGAATTAACTTTTCTATCAGATTTAGATTTAATTTTTATTTATACTTCACCCAATGGTCTTAATTCTCTTTCTGATGGTAAAACCCCCCTTCCTGCAAGTCAGTACTATGGTCGTTTATCAAATAGATTTATCAGTGCAATTAGTTCCCTAACATCTGAAGGTCGCCTTTATGAAGTTGATACTAGATTAAGGCCATCAGGAAAAGCGGGGCCTATTGCTTCAGAAATTATAGGCTTTGATAAATATCAAAATTATGATGCATGGACCTGGGAGCATATGGCATTAACTCGAGCAAGAGTTATCGCTGGGCCTGTTAAATTGAAAAACCATATTAACACCATCATAAAACGTACTTTAACACAAAAAAGAGACATTAATATACTACTCCGAGATGTTTCTGAGATGAGAATTAGAATAGATGATGAAAGAAAAACTGATAATCCATGGAAATTGCAGCATGTAAGAGGGGGTTTATTGGATATTGAATTCATATTACAATATTTACAATTAAAACATGCTTACAAATATCCAAATTTACTATCTAGTAACTCAAAAGAATTGTTACTAAGGTTAGTTGATTACGGAATCTTACAAAATAATGAGGCGACTGACTTAATTGATGCCATATCCTGTTATAGAAAAATTCAGGGATTATTAAGGCTCACCGTAGGAATGAATCGTGATACAAGTAAATATCCAAAGGCTCTTAGGGATAGGCTTACTAAACTCATTGAAGGTGCCACTAAATATTCCGAAGTCGAATCAAAGTTATTAGAATTACAATCTCATATTTTACAAAACTACTATAAAAAATTTATTAACTAATATTACTATTAGAAAGTTGGTTGATCTAAGATTAGATAGCTACCAATTGAATAATATATTAGTTTTTTTGCAGGAGGTAGAATGACGACAGTATCTATTCAAGAGGGTGAAGTGGCACCAGGTTTTACTGCTATTACAGATGGGAATAAGAAACTGAAACTAACTTCATTAAAGGGTAAAATTATTGTTCTATATTTTTACCCTAAAGACGATACTCCTGGATGTACAAGAGAAAGTTGTGAGTTTGCTTCTAAGTTTAATCAATTTAAGAAGAAAAATGCCCAAATATTTGGTGTATCAAGAGACTCTGTAGACCGTCATGATAAATTTAAGGCGAAATATTCTCTTCCGTTTAACTTGATTTCTGATGAGAACGGAAAAATTTGTAATATTTATGATACTTGGAAAGAAAAGAAAAACTATGGCCGTGTTTATATGGGTATTGAGCGGACTACATACCTTATTGACCAGGATTTAATTGTAAGAAGAATATGGAGAAAAGTTAAGGTTAACGGCCATGTAGATGAAGTGTTAAATGCTGTGAAGAGTCTCTAAATTTTTTTAAAAATTTATAGCCTATTTTATTATATAAATCTCAATTTTTAAATTAATAAATTTATATAAGTATTTCTAAGTCTATAATTTTTTAGAGTTAGCTCTTTGTGCAAGTGTAGCTGCCATAAATTCATCTAACTCTCCATCAAGCACTGATTGTGGATTAGTGTTTTCTATATTTGTTCTTAAATCCTTAACCAATTGATATGGTTGTAAAACATATGAACGTATCTGACTTCCCCACCCTATTTCATTTTTTTGTTGATTAAGTGCCTGTGTCTCTTCTTCCTGTCTTTGTAACTCAGCTTCATACAAGCGTGCTCTTAGCATACTCATTGCTGCTGCTTTATTTCGATGTTGCGATCGTTCAGCTTGACATTGAACGACTATACTTGTTGGTAGGTGAGTAATTCTTACAGCGCTATCTGTTCTATTAACATGCTGTCCACCCGCTCCTGAAGCCCTATATGTGTCAATTCTTAGGTCTTTATCCTGTATATCTATCTCTATAGAGTTATCAATAATTGGAAAAACCCATACAGAAGCAAAACTAGTGTGCCGCCTTGAACTTGAATCAAAAGGAGATATTCTTACTAATCTATGTACTCCACTTTCAGTTTTTAGCCATCCATAAGCATTAAGCCCCTTAATAGAAACTGTAGCAGATTTTATACCCGCTTCATCGCCTGGGCTTTCTTGGACCCAATCAACTTTATGCCCTTTAGATTCAGACCAACGAATATACATTCGTAAAAGCATCTCAGCCCAATCCTGTGCTTCAGTACCTCCGGCACCCGCGTGAACCTCAAGAAAGGCGTCATTGTTATCAGCTTCTCCTGAAAGTAGATTATTTAATTCTTGAGTTTTAACTTGATTTCTGAGTAATTTAAGAAGCTCTATTGCCTCATCGTAAGAGTCTTCATCTTGGGCTTCATTTGCTAACTCAATTAAAGCTAAGCAGTCGTTATACTCGTTTTCAATACTAAAAAAATTATTAATAGAATCATTTATTTGGTTACGCTGACGCATAACTTTTTGAGCGTGTTCAGGGTTTTCCCAAATATCAGGGTTTTCTGCTTCACTATTAAGTGTTTCTAGATTTGAGTTCGCTACTTCCGGGTCAAAGATGCCTCCTTAGCAAGTCTATGGACTGCTTTATTTCCTCTACAAGACTAGTAATTTCTGCTCTCATTTAATTATTCCTATTATGGTTTTAATCTTAATATAAACCACCAAGACCGTCTCTATTAATTGGTCTTTTTAAATCTATATTATTACCAGTTTCCCTAAAAGTTTTTTGTTTTTCGTCAGGTGCTTTACTTTGTTTAAAAGCCTCAACTATTATATCGGTGGTACTCTCGCTAGGTCTTAACCCAGTATGCTTATCAACCCTTACAAATTGTATACCTGGTGGGACACGAAAGGGTATTGCTGGTTTTTTTGTAATTGCGCCTTTCATAAATTCTTTAAAAATAGGTGCCGCTACTCTGCCACCTGATTCTTTTTTACCAAGACTTTTTGGTCTATCATATCCAACAAATATACCAACTGCTAAATCTGGAGAAAAACCTATGAACCAGGCGTCCTTAAAATCATTAGTAGTGCCAGTTTTTCCTGCAAGCGGATATCCTATACTTTTAATAACTCTACCTGTGCCATTTTTTACAACACCTTCAAGCATAGAAACTATTTGGTAAGAACTTAGTGGATCAGCTATTTGTTTTCTTATATCTTTTGGACGTGGAATTTCAGAAATATTTGAACTATATATTTGGCATTCACTACATGACCTTTGATCGTGTCTATATATTGTAGAACCGTTTCTATCTTGAATCTTCTCGATCATATGGGGTAAGATCTTCTTTCCACCATTTACCAGCATTGCATAAGCAGAAGTTAGATTAAGAAGAGTAGTCGCGCCACTGCCAAGAGCTGATGAAGGTAATAAAGGAAGACTCAAATTAATACCAAATTTTTTAGCATAGTCTGAAATTGTTTCAGAACCAAGTTTTTGAGCAATACGAACAGTCATAAGGTTTTGAGATTTTTCTAACCCTATACGGAGTGTACTCGGTCCATAAAATCTATTTGAGTAGTTTCTAGGTTTCCATTTTGGGAGATTAGGACCTTGATCTATTACTACAGGAGCATCTAGAATTACTGTTGATGGTGTTAGGCCATTCTCTAGTGCTGCCAAATATACAAATGGTTTAAATGCGGATCCAGGCTGTCTCCTGGCTTGGGTTGCTCGATTAAATTGACTTCGATTATAATCAAAACCTCCTTGCATAGCTAGTATACGACCGCTATGTGGATCAATTGCAATTATAGCCCCTTCTACTTCTATAGGTTGTCTTAGATAATAATAGTCCGATTGGTTATCTGATTTTTCAGTTAGTAATACATCGCCAGGTTCAAGTGGGATTTTTAAATTCTTATCTGATTTTATTTTACTAGATTGAATCCATTTTATTTCTGTATCAAGAAGCTTCCCTAATGATCCGTTTGCGAATTTAAGATGAACCTCATTTTGATATACTTTACTTACTATAGCTATTTTCCAATCTAATGGATAGGGATTACCTGATATATCATCAAATGATTCAAATATTGATTTTATATTTTTTGATTTATTTAAAGGTCCTCTCCATCCAACACGTCTATCATAATCAATAAGACCTTTGCGTAAAACTTGTTGTGCCAATTTTTGTAGATTTGGATCTAAAGTTGTTCTTACGGACAGTCCCTGCTCGTATAAGTTATTCTCTCCAAATTTTTCTATTAATCTCCTTCTAACTTCTTCACTAAAATATTCTGCACTTATTATTGAAGAAGATGTTTTTTCTTTAATAATTAGTTTGTCTAGTTTAGCTTTTTTACCTATTTCGTGGCCTATAAAACCATTTTCAACCATTCTATCTAAAACCCAATTTCTCCTTAAAATTGCAGCTTTCTTCTTTTTTAGTGGGTGGTAGTTGTTAGGGCCTTTTGGTAAAGCTGCGAGGTATGCTGACTCCGAAAGGCTTAGCTCGGATAAAGATTTATCAAAATAATTTAGAGATGCAGCAGCTACTCCATAAGAACGCATTCCAAGATAGATTTCATTTAGGTAGAGTTCTAATATACGATCTTTAGAAAAAGCCTTTTCAATTCTAATTGCTAATATAGCCTCTTTAAATTTACGACTGAAGGATGTTTCATTTGTCAATAAAAAATTTTTAGCTACTTGTTGAGTTATCGTAGAAGCGCCTATTAATTTTTTTTCATTAGCTAAAGAATCAATGTTTTTTATTACAGCAGCTAAGACACTTACAGGATCAAGACCGAAGTGTTCATAAAAGTTTTTATCCTCAGCAGCTAAAAATGCATTTTTAATATTCTCTGGCATTGCTTTCAATGGAACAAAAACTCGTTCTTCCCTTGCGTATTCTGCAAGTAATTTTCCATTAGCTGCATGAACCCGGGTCATTATCGGTGGCTCATACCTTGCAAGCTGTTGATGATCAGGTAAATCACGGCCAAAATGATAAAACATATAAGCTATAGCGCCGCAAAAAAGGGCGCAAATTATAGTTAGAGTTACAAGAGAAATCGCAGCGAATTTAAGCCACTTCTTTTTTCTCTTAACTCCTGTATTTGAGTGGCCTTTATCTTTAGATGGCAAATTCTGTCCTCAGCTCAATCTTATATATTGAAATAGATTTGTATTTAAATATGGCACTTATATGGCACCTCAACACTTCTTTTGGATTGTGAAACTATCGATTGCTTTGACAATACTTTTTGAAACTTTGTGTTGGTGTACTTTGTTTTTAAGAAGTTTTAGATCATTACGATTTGTTAAATAACCTAATTCTACTAATACAGATGGGACTTCTGGTGATTTTAAAACACGAAAACCAGCAGAACGATGAGTTCTATCGAGAAGTGGTGTCACTTTGCCCATTATTGGTATTAAGTGGGTAGCAAAGGCAGAAGAGCAGCTCATGGTGCTTTTCTGAATTAATGAGATAAGAATTTGGGTTACTTCAGGGTCATAACCTTCTGTTAAGTCTATTTTATTTACTATATCTACTTTATTTTCTCTTGCTGCTAAACGTTCTGCTTCTTTATCTGATGCTTTATCAGATAAAGTGTAAACTGAAGCGCCATGTATAGAATTATTTGGATGTGCATCAGCATGAAGAGATATAAAAAGATCCGCCTGAACCCTTCTTGCTATTCTAACGCGTTCTGATAGTGATACATAAACATCAGATTTTCTTGTCATATGCACGGTATAACCTGAATTAATTAGTAATTGAGCTAATTCTAACCCTGCACTGAGTGTTATATTTTTTTCGTAAATATTACCTTTGGCAATAGCTCCAGAGTCTCTTCCGCCATGCCCAGGGTCTATGACTATTATTGTTGGCTTAGAGATCATTTTAGGTCGTACAGGATGGGGATTTGGACTATTACTATCTGTCGATGGTGTAATTTGATTTTTTACATTATTTTTTCTATTTTTTTTGTATTTTGTATCAACTTGACTATTTTTTTTCATATTTAGGTGGCTATCATCAGTGATTTTTTGTTTACGATAAGTTGATATACTAAGTGCCTCCTCATTTTGTACATTATTAGATTCTTGTTCCATCTCAATAACTATATGAAAGTTATCGGTTTTTTTTCCTTCAGTAAGATAAGCCTCAGTAATATTTATAGACCTATCCAAGTCAATTACGATTCTTGAGGTATTCTGTGAAAACTGTCCAAATCTTACTGTTTTTATGAAGCTACGTTTAACTGGAATAGTATTTCTCGATAAAGCCCATATAGCATTTGGTAAGTCAATTACTAACCTTGAGGGGTCCGAAAGAGTAAAAATTTGAAGACCTGTGGGACGATTAATATCAAGTATAAACCGTATTGTGTTTGGTTGGGGAACACCGATTCGTGCATCAGTTATTACAATTTTATCATTTGCAATTACCTGAACTGAAAAAAGGGCTAAAAATGGTAATATTATAATGATTTTAAGCATGCTAAATGTATGATGTCTGACATGTAAACTCCCGTCAAACTAACAGTTTTATGAAGCTTTTATAAAAAGTGATGATTTGTACAATAATTTTTAGTATTATGTATTTAATATAGTTATGAATAATCATAAGCTGATATACTAGTATTAATATTTTTTGGATCATTTAAAAAATGTTTCAAAACCAGAATTTAACAGAGTAGACGTAAATATTAAACTGTCGATTCCAAATGGGTGATCCGGTTTATATAATTTAAAGAGCTGCTACTGATACTTTAAAGAGTAATTTTATGAAACTTTTTCAAGCAGACGTTAACAAAATATGTATACAAAATACACTAATAGAAGTTTCCTCTATAAGGAATCTTCTAATTCGTCTAAGTGACGTCTCTAAAAGTTTCCTTACATATAATTTGTCGTACAAAAATAGCTTTAACTTACTTTGTGCGTCTTGGGGATTTTATAATTATGGTAAAACGTATGCTTGTGGACGCGAGTCACACAGAAGAGATTCGAGTCGTAGTTGCGAATGGAACGCGTTTAGAAGAATTTGATTTTGAATCGGCAGAACGGGAACAATTAAAGGGTAACATCTATCTTGCTAAAGTAATGCGAGTTGAGCCATCTCTCCAGGCAGCTTTTGTCGATTATGGTGGTAATCGGCACGGTTTTTTACCTTTTAGTGAGATTCATCCAGATTATTATCAAATACCTGTCGAGGATCGTGAGGCTCTATTCAAGGAACAAGAAGAAGCCTCAAAAAATCATGATTCTGAAGATATAGATATACAAGAAAACAACTCAGCTCTTCCTGAAAAAACTAATTTACCAGTAATCAAATCAAATCCAGCTGAACCAAAAGTGGAGAATGACAACTTTGATACTGATACAAACAACGATTCTGCTATAATAGGAGATATTCAGGAAGAAAAAAGTCAAAAACAAAAAAATAACTCATCTGATGAAATGGTTGAAGAAATTGGTGGTGATGAGCTTGATGATATTGAACAACGTAGAGCAAGAGCTAGTAGATCTTTGCTTGGTAGAAGATATAAAATCCAGGAAGTAATTAAAAAGCGACAAATTTTATTAGTACAAGTAGTTAAAGAAGAAAGAGGAAATAAGGGGGCTGCCCTAACCACCTATCTCTCCCTTGCAGGCAGGTACTGTGTATTAATGCCTAATTCGGTAAGGGGTGGTGGTATATCAAGAAAGATTACAAGCCAAGAGGATCGAAGACGGTTAAAAAGCATTCTCTCAGATCTACAGGTACCGGCTCAAATGGGCGTAATAGTAAGAACTGCAGGTACAGCCCGAAGTAAAGCTGAAATAAGACGCGATTTTGAATATCTTATGAGGCAATGGGATATGATTAGAGAGCAAACTCTTAATTCTATAGCTCCAGATTTAATTTATGAAGAAGGCAATTTGATAAAACGCTCAATCAGAGATTTGTATACTCGAGATGTAGAGCAGATATTAGTAGATGGTGAAGAAGGTTATAGGGTTGCTAAAGATTTTATGCGGATGTTAATTCCAAGTCATACCTCAAAAGTTCAACGCTACAAAGATCGTATTCCTTTATTTTCTCGTTATCAAATTGATAGCCAATTGGATTCAATGTATAGCCCAGAAGTAAAGCTAAAATCTGGTGGATATCTAGTTATTAATTCTACAGAGGCTTTAGTGGCCATAGATGTAAACTCTGGTCGTGCCACAAGGGAAAGAAATGTTGAAGAAACTGCTTTAAAAACAAATTTAGAAGCAGCAAGTGAAGTGGCAAGACAGTTACGTCTTCGTGATTTAGCTGGATTAATTGTAGTTGATTTTATTGACATGGAAGGCATTAGAAATCAGCGCTCGGTTGAACGTAAACTTAAAGAATCAATGCGTGTTGACCGTGCAAGAATCCAGATAGGTCGCATAAGTCCCTTCGGATTATTAGAAATGTCAAGACAAAGACTTCGTCCAAGTATAACAGAGTCTAGTATGGAAATATGCCCTACTTGTTCCGGTACGGGTATAGTTAGATCAATAGGGTCATCTGCTGTACATGTTCTTAGGGCAATAGAAGAAGAAGGCTTGAGGAATAGAAGTTCTGCTATTCGTGTTAATTTACCGGCTCAGGTTGCATATTATATTCTTAATAATAAACGTCAGCAATTATCTAGTATTGAAAAAGTTTGTGGTTTCGTGGTCGACTTTAAGGAAGATTCCTCCCTAATGCCTCCGTTGTATAAGATTTCTAGAACTAAGGTTAAGTCAGGGGAAACTGTAGAAGAAGACATAACCACTTTAGATAATAGTATATCTTCGAGTGATTCATCAGAAAATTTACCAGAAAAAGGAAAGAAGCGACGACGACGACGTAGGCAGCTAAAAAATGATCTTCCTATCAAAGATGCGAAACCAAGCGAAGATATAGAAGAAGGTAATTCAATTGGCACTGATTTAGAAAATGAAGATAAATCGGAAATATCTCCTGAAGTAAATCAAGATGAAGATACTAATGAAATTAAAAAAAGGAGACGAGGTAAACGTGGTGGCCGTAGAAGAGCTAGTAAACATGATGAAGATAATAAAATAATCCAATCACATAATGATAAAATGAATAATGAGGCTAAAGAAGAGACTGGTATAGAGGCTCTATCTTCTAATCTTAAGGAGCCATCTTCTGATATCAAAATTGAAAAAAATAATATAAATAAACCTAATAAAATTACTAAAAAAACAGATAGTATAACTAAGAGTGTAAAACCAAAAAAAATAAAACAAATAAAAGATAATGAAAAATCAAATAGTAAGACTGCTAAAACTAATAAAAATGAAAGTATAAATAATCTAGAAAAAGGTGACGCAAAAAAAATTAAATTAAAATCTGATCAAAAAAAATCACCTGATGTATCAGCTAATAAGATTAAGGAAAAAACTAAGAAAACTGATAAAGAAATACCAAAAAAGAAAAAGCCAGCAAAAAAAACTTCGTCAGAAAAAAATTCTGATAAAGATAAATTAGTAAAATCAGAGAAGCAAGAAGCTCGTAAAGGCTGGTGGCAAAGGAAAACTTAAGTATTGAGTAAGCTTAAATGACCTTATTTTTTACTTTGTATCCATTTATTAATTGCTAATGAAGCAATTTTTATATTCTTAGTTTCTCCGGCATATGAGAAGCGTACATATTCGCATCCTTTACTTTTATCAAAATCAATTCCTGGTGTTGCAGCTACATGAGCTTCTTCCAACATTTTTTTACAAAAATCTTCGCTTGATTTTGATAATTGTCCTAGGTGTGCATATAAATAGAAAGCCCCGTTAGGATTACAAATTTTACCGAAACCTGAATTTTTAAGAGAGTTATACAAAATATCTCGATTTATCTTATATGTTAAAATATTTTGCTCTAATTCATTTGAGCAATCAAAAGCCTTTAAAGCGGCGTATTGGGATATTGTAGGAGCAGATATATAAAGATTCTGTAGTAATTTTTCTATTGTTATAGTCAACTCATCAGGTAGTACTAGCCAGCCAATTCTCCATCCAGTCATAGCAAAATATTTAGAAAAACCATTTGTTACAATAGTATTAGGATTAAACTCTAAGAAACTATTTGCCTTATTATCATAAGTAATTCCATGATAAATTTCATCAGAAATAATTTGCACTTCATTATCAATGCACCAATTTGCTATATTCCTAACTTCTTTATTTTCAAGCATGCTACCTGTTGGATTAGCTGGGCTAGCAACAATCAGACCGTTTATTTTCGTATCAAGTTTTTCCAATAGAGAAACATTTAGCTGAAATCCATTTTCAATATTAGTCGGTATAGTTACGATTTCTCCACCGAGTGATTTTACCATATTTCTATAAGCAGGATATCCAGGCTCACAAATTGCAATTTTATCCCCAACATTAAATGCAGCTATAATAGAAAGTAAAAGGCCTGCAGAAGACCCAGTTGTTATAACTATTCTTTGGTAAGGTATTTTTATCCCATAATATTTTAGATAATGATTAGCAATACGCATTCTTAGCTCAGGTAATCCTAGTGATTCAGTATAACCTAGTTTTTTATTCTTAAGAGCATCATTTGCAGCTTTAGCTATTATATTAGGTAATCTTGATCCTGGCTCACCTGTCTCTAAATGAATTACCTTAACACCTCTCGATTCTAGTGCATTGGCTTCTCTGAAGACCTCAAGAGCATAAAAAGGAGGAATCTTCGAGCGTTCTGATATTTTCATATTCTTGACCAATTTTGTCTAAATTTCACAAATATGACAATTTACTTAATATTGCATAAGTTTTAATTAGTAAAAATAGAGAAAAAACATATTTTATTAAATAAAAATTATGTAAATAACGGATTGGTTCAAATAGATTGACTATATAGTTAGGTTTTCTTAAAAACTTACCTGCCTTCAGAGGATAACGTTAGTGTATAAAAATCTTTGTCTATTTATTTTTTTTATTTCTCTAATTGCAACAACGTTCATAACGCAATCTGTGTACGGAAAAAATACAGGACTTAAATTAATACGTGATTCAGAGATAGAAAGAACTATAAGAAATTATGCAGCCCCTTTGCTCAA
>CEUL01150229.1_pt1 | contig 29119 bp, 34 predicted proteins | sample 427021 | NCBI WGS metagenome assembly CEUL01 (sample SAMEA2622800, study PRJEB7988) | marine metagenome | isolation source: saline water (ENVO:00002010), including | reverse complement strand
TAGGCAGCCTATCGTCGTAGAACGAGGCATGGGTATGAGAGTCTGGGATGCCAATGGCAAAGAATACCTAGATATGACTTCCGGATTAGCCGTAAATAATCTAGGTCATTGCCATCCAGTTGTCACCGATGCGTTAACCAAGCAATCGTCGACACTTTTACAAATGTCCAATCTTTACTATACCGTTCCTCAACTTGAGCTTGCCGAAGCACTTGTACAGAACAGTTGCATGGATAAGGTTTTCTTTGCCAATAGCGGGGCAGAAGCTAATGAAGGCGCAGTGAAACTTGCCAGAAAATATGGTCGCATGCATCGTGGCGGTGCACAAAATATCATTACCACACTAAGCTCTTTTCACGGAAGAACATTTGGCATGATAGCTGCAACTGGCCAACCCGCTTACCAAAAAGCTTGGTTACCCTTAGCCCCTGGTTTTTCCAATGTTCCTTATGATGATTTGGATGCCATCAAAGAGGCGACTGATGATCAAACGTGTGCAATCATGGTCGAAGTTCTACAAGGTGAAGGCGGTGTAAATGTCCCTACGGAAGGATATTTAAAAGGTCTTCGCGAATGGTGTGATGAGCAAAACCTTCTATTAATTTTTGACGAAGTTCAAACTGGGATGGGTCGACTAGGGCATCTTTGGGGTTATCAACATTTTGGGGTCGAACCCGACGTAATGACACTAGCAAAAGGATTAGGGAATGGAGTCCCTATTGGGGCTTTCTTATGCAAAGAAAATTGCAATGTGTTGGAACCAGGCGACCACGGGAGTACTTTCGGAGGGAATGTCCTTGCCACTGCAGCTGCAAATGCTACAGTCCGGTATATGGTCGAAAAAAATATTCCCCAGCACTGCACCGAAATGGGGCAGTATCTTAGTGAAAAACTAACTCAATTAACATATCAGTACCCTCTAGATCTTGTAGGGGTTCGAGGTGTGGGCCTTTTGTTAGCACTCCAATTTAGTTCGCCTATAGCCCGAGACGTTGTCAATGCGGCTAATGTAGAGGGAGTGCTCCTGAATCCTGTTCTCCCAGATGCCATACGCTTCATGCCGTCGTTAATTATCAGCAAAGGTGATATAGACGAATGTGTACACAAACTTGAAGCCGCGCTTATAACTACGTCGAAAAACAAATAATGATTAGGTAGATGAAAGGAATTTCCATGAGTGACAAGATTGTTCTTGCATACAGCGGGGGGCTAGATACATCTGTAGCAATACGATGGCTACAAGAGCATTACAACGCTGAGATAGCTACCCTCACTATGGATCTTGGAGGCAAGGTCGATCTAGAAACATCTCGCCAGCGTGCCTTAGATATTGGTGCAATTCGTGCTGATATTTTAGATGCAAGAGAAGAATTTATAGAAGAATATGTATGGCCTGCACTTCAAGCCGGAGCGCTTTATGAGGGGGTCTACCCGCTAGCTACAGCTTTAGGAAGACCTCTAATTGCAAAGCATTTAGTAAGAATAGCTCTAGAAGAATCCGCCTTCGCAATTGCACATGGTTGTACTGGAAAAGGAAATGATCAGGTCCGTTTTGATGTAAGTGCAACTGCATTAGCTCCTTCAATGAAGGTCATTGCCCCAGCCCGAGAATGGGGGATGACTAGAGATGATGAAATTGAATATGCTCAAAAACGTCAGATCCCACTAGAGATCAACAAACGAAGCGCCTATTCCGTGGATGAAAATCTATGGGGTCGAAGTATAGAAGCTGGAGATCTAGAAGATCCCTGGAGAGAACCTCCTGAAGATGCATACGCTTGGACAGTCTCAATTCCGAATGCCCCTGATTCTGCTAAGTATATTGAAATAACCTTTGAGAATGGGCTACCCGTTGCGTTAGATGGCGTTGTGCTCAAAAGCGTCAGTTTGATTGAAAAACTTAACGAAATTGCTGGGAATCACGGAGTAGGAAGAATAGATCACATCGAAAATCGATTAGTTGGAATTAAATCTCGTGAAATTTACGAAGCTCCCGCAGGTGTCGTCCTTCATCAAGCACATAAATCCCTTGAGCAAATGTGCTTAAGTAAAGAACAAACCCGTTTCAAGGAACGCATCTCGCAAGAATACGCTGATCTTGTCTACAACGGGCTCTGGTTTACGTCTCACCGAAAAGACCTTGATGCTTATGTGAAAAATAGCCAAGCTCATGTTAATGGAGTCGTAAGAATTCGCCTCCACAAAGGATCATCAACCATTGTTGGCAGGAGCAGTCACGAATCTTTGTATCAACACAATTTAGCTACTTATGACGCTGGTGATACTTTCGACCACCAAGCCTCAGTTGGGTTCATCTCTGTTTTTGGTTTACCGGTTAAGACTCAGTCTGAAATCCAAGGCGGGGAAACTATCTAGAAGTGGATGGAGCACTCTTAGCCCTATCTGCGGCAGCCATGCTTGGTTTGAATACTGCGATTGTACGTAGGAGTGTGCTACTAGCATCTGCGTATGATGGAATCGTTATATCTATCCTCTTCGCAGTTCCAGTATTTGCTTTACTCGCCTATTCATCTGGTCAATTTGCAGATTTCTCAGTGTTTAGTCCAATCCAATATTTTGTACTGAGTATCGCAGGAATTATGAATTTCCTTGGAGGAAGATTCTCTCAATTTTTAGCTATCCAAGCCGTAGGAGCCAATCTAACTGCTCCAGTACGCGTCTTGTCAGCGTTATTCGGGGCAATTCTCGGAGTATCATTCTTGGGGGAAATAGTAGGTTTAACAAGAGGTATCGGTATTGCGCTGCTGATTTTAGCCCCCCTTATTGCATTTGCACGCCCCCCAACAGTCAAGTTAGGCTCATTACAAATCACTAGAGGTGTCGTATTTGGACTAACAGCAGCTGCAACCTACGGAGGATCTACTTTCCTGCTACGGTGGGTACTTGCTGACACTTCAATGTATTTACTTGGAGCTTTTGTTGCCCATGGAGCTACCGCAGTTGTTCTGTTGTCATCATTATTTCTTCCTTCTAGAGCACGAAGTATAAGACGAATTAATAAAACCGCCGCAAAATTATTTTTTATCACTGCCGTAATAATGACCATTGCGCAAATATTTCGATTCGCAGCTCTCGAATCTGCAGATACCGCTGTTGTAGCACCACTGACCGAAACCATGACTTTCTTCGGACTAGGAGCTGCATTCCTCCTTAATCGGAAAACTGAAGCATTTAGTCCTCTAGTATTAATTGGGATTTTCTTGGCAGCTTTAGGATCAATTGCTATTACAATAAATTAAAGGAGGGCACTATGCGTATAGGATGGATTGGACTTGGTCGAATGGGCAGACCAATGGTGATGAATTTAATTACCAAAGGCTTTAATGTAACAGTCCAAAATCGAAGCCAAGAGAAAGTTGCAAAACTCGTTGAAGAAGGTGCTATTGCTGGCACATCTTATGCAAGTATGGGGGCCGACTTAGACGTTATTCATACTTGCCTTCCCGATTCCGAAACGGTAGTCGAAATAATTAATGGAACGCAGGGAATTCTCTCAAACCCAAAACCTAGATTAATAATCGTCGATCATAGTACTATCAACCCCGAAATTGCAAAATCCTTATTTGAAATATCTGCTTCCAAACAAGTGTCTTTTCTAGATGCTCCAGTCTCAGGATCAGGTCCTTTCGCAGAAAAAGGCGAATTAACCATAATGTGCGGAGGGGATACCACTGCATTTAAAACAGTATCTCCTATATTAGGAGCAATGGGAAAAACCGTTGAGTTAATGGGACCTTCAGGTTCTGGTTCGCTCACAAAAGTGGTTAACAATATGCTCATGGCAACTAATTTAGCCGTTGCAATGGAAGCTATAATTTTTGCAGCCCAATCGGGTCTCGATCTGCAACCCTTATTCTCTATAATTCGAACAGCGTCCGGGGCTAGTCGCACTTGGGAACGCAACATACCAAGAATTCTGAATAGAGAATTCGGTAAGGATGGATCCGCGTGGCTAACGACAAAAGATCAAGATTTAGCGCATTTGTTATCCCAAAAAATGAATATGGATTTACCAGTATTCGAAGCCTCTAGATCATTCTGGCACTCGGCCTTAGAGGCAGGGCTTGGAGAGGAAGATCCATCGCATGCATTTACAGTATTAGAGGAAAAATTAGGTGTCTATATCAATAATTTCCATAATCCCTAGTACAATGGTCATATTATGAGTGAATATCAAACACACTATTACAGTAATTTTTCGGATTATACCGTGTCTGTAAATTATGACTGGAGGCTCTATCCATATGATATCCGGGCCTCAATAGCTCATGCAAAAATGCTTGCTAACCAGAATGTGATTACCCTTGAAGATTCGAAGTCTATTATCGAGGGGCTACAAGTAATTGAAAGTGAAATATCGGAATCCACATTTGATTGGCAATATTCATATGAAGATATTCATATGAATATTGAAGCCCGGCTTCATCAATTGATTGGGGAACCTGCAGCCAAACTTCACACCGGGCGGTCTCGCAATGATCAAGTAGCGACGGCCACAAGGCTTTATGTGCGCGATTCTATAGACAATCTCATTACATCTATAGGTCAACTGCAAAGAACTTTGGTACAGCTATCATCTAATAATTCTGAAGTGATCTTACCAGGCTACACACATCTGCAACGAGCTCAGCCTGTGATGCTAGCTCATCATTTGCTCGCTTACTTCGAAATGTTTGATCGTGACAAATCACGTTTAAAAGATGCAAGGAAACGAGTCAATTGCCTACCTCTTGGTTCTGGAGCTCTGGCAGGAGTCCCTTATCCATTAGATCGTAATTGGGTTGCTAAGGAACTTGGTTTTGACTCAATCACAAACAATTCTATGGATGCTGTGTCCGACAGAGACTATATTGTTGAATTTCATGCGTGCTCTGCCGTAATAATAATGCATATCTCTCGAATAGCGGAAGAAATTATTCTTTGGTCAACAACTGAATTCAATTTCTTGAAATTAGATTCAAAATGGACTACGGGCTCATCAATTATGCCGCAAAAAAGAAACCCCGATTACGCAGAAATCGCTCGTGGAAAGGCAGGAAGAGTATACGGAAATTTGTTCGGCTTATTAACAACACTCAAGGGACTTCCGTTAACTTACAACCGCGATTTGCAAGAAGATAAAGAAGGACTGTTCGACACCTATACAACTTTGCTTTCCACATGCAACGTCCTTAATGGAATGCTAGAGGATTGCACTTTTAACAAAGTAGCTATGGAAACTGCTTCCCAAGACAGCGCCTTACTTGCCACTGACTTTGCAGATTACCTTGTTGCAAAGGGACTACCATTTCGAGAAGCCCACTCAATCGTCAGTAAGTTATGTGACCTAGCTGAAACAGAAAATACTTCATTAAATAATTTAACTCTTGAGCAATTACTTCCCTACAGTAGCCTTTTTGCCGAGGACATATTTGCTTTAACGCCCTTAAATAGCGCTTCTTCTAGAAACCTCCCAGGGGGTACCTCCCCCGTTCAAGTAGTCAAAGCAATAGAGTATGCCAAAAAAAAATTAAATGAGGACCGATGAATCAAATTAAACTGGCTCCCTCTATTCTATCGGCAGATTTTAGTCGAATAGGTGAAATCGTTCAGGAAACTGAAAGTGCGGGCGCGGACTATATACACGTTGATGTAATGGATGGTGAGTTTGTGCCGAACTTGACAATAGGACCAATGGTAGTTGAAGCAATTAGAGCCCACACAAATCTTCCCTTAGATGTACATTTGATGATTATCAGACCCGAAAAATTAATATCTGAATTCATTGCATCTGGGGCAAACAAAATAACTGTGCATCGTGAAGCTATAGATGATTTATTGCCTGTCGTAGATATGATAAAGAATTTAGGAGCTAAGGCAGGAGTGTCAATAAATCCGTCTACTCCTGCTTCATCAATTAAAGATATATTACCCGATCTCGATCTTGTCCTTGCAATGTCAGTGAACCCTGGTTTTGGCGGCCAATCGTTTATACAAAGCGTACTACCAAAAATTCAATTATTACGGATTATGATAGACGAGCAGCAACTACCAATAGAGCTTGAAGTTGATGGAGGGATTAAATTTGATAACGTAGGACGCGCAATTCAAGCAGGGGCAGACGTAATAGTGGCGGGGTCGGCTATTTATAACAAAGATTTTTCTATACAAGATTCTTTAGACAAAATGCGAGAATCCATCTTAGCTGCATCAGATAATGCCTAAGTCAAAATTCTTGTCGTATCATTATTTTACCTCAATATTTATTACTCTTGCTTTACTACTTTTTGGAGCATCTTGCACCAAAGTTCCCCAATCTGACTTACAGGCTAGCTCAGAAATTACTATTTTGGAGGAGATTAACATGGTTAAAGATGGTGACATTGTATCGGTCCATTACCATGGGACCTTGGATGATGGGCAGATTTTTGATTCTTCAAGACCCCGGGGGGAACCATTAAAGTTTACGGTAGGCAGTGGTCAGGTCATCCCTGGGTTCAATAATGCTGTACTAGGCTTAGAAGTCGGCGGAATCGTAAAAGTCCGTATGGAAGCCACAGACGCCTATGGTGAAAAAAACGAACAGCTTGTTTTCAAAGTACCTACAGAAGGTGCCCCCGAGGGATTAAAGGAGGGAGACCGTGTACAACTTACCAACGGAGCCCCTGCTGTAGTCGTTAGCATAAGCAAAGAATCCATTACCCTCGATGCTAACCATGAACTCGCAGGGAAAGCATTAACTTTTGAGATAGAACTAATGTCGATTAATTAAATAGCCGAATTGAGATCAGCTAGAAGCCATCATACGCTTATTCTGAGCAGTACGGAGGCATCGGGTACATACATGTAATCTCTGCATCTTACCTTTATGCATAAGCGTAGCGCGCTGAATATTCGGAAGAAACCAGCGATTTGTATGCCTATTCGAATGACTTACATTTTTACCAGCTCTGCGACGAGCCCCACATACATCACAACTTGCCATAAGTCCCATTTTGCTGGTAAAAATCGTGCCAGCCATAAAATTTTGGCGCCGTGCGCCCTAACATTATTTTAACAGAATGGTAAGAACTAGCCAAGAGATGACAAATCAACACATAACTTCATTGAACGCCCAAGACATGTTGCATCTATTTATTTCAGGGACAAAATTCCTTGAACATAATGTAGACGCTATCAATTCCTTAAACGTATTCCCTGTGCCAGATGGTGATACTGGAATCAATATGCTGCTAACTTTAAAAACTGCTACTGATTCTGCCGCAAATTCTATATCCGATACTAAAGTAAGCACTGTAATGGAGGCTTTAGCAAAAGGAGCCCTTCTCGGGGCTAGAGGAAATAGTGGTGTTATTTTTTCCCAATTTGTAAAAGGAATGGCTACAGGGCTTTATGGATGTGCTGAGTGTGACAGTAATAACTTAAAAAAAGCTTTAGTTAACGCTGCAGAAACTGGCTATTTAGCAGTAGGTAAACCAGTTGAAGGAACTATGCTCACAGTTATGAAAGCTGCTGCGGACGGGGCACTATCCTCCGATGGCAATCTGATTAACGTTCTTAGTAATGCTTATGAATCTGCTGTTCGATCACTAGAATCGACACCGGAACAATTACCCATATTAAAGGAAGCAGGGGTTGTCGATGCAGGCGGACAAGGGCTCGTTGCATTTTTAGCCGGTGCACTAGGTTTCATCAGATCTGAAGAAGTGGAATTTAAAATCTCTGTACCCCTAGGATCAAACTTCGATAGTCATGTCTCTATTAACTCTAGTTTCGTTGAACATGCAGAAGAAGAAATGTACGGGTACTGCACCCAATTTGTCATCCTAGGATCTCAGTTGAACTCTTCAAGAATTAGAGCGGACGTAATGACAGTCGCTGATTCAACAGTGGTAATAGGCGATGAACAATTAATTAGAATCCATGCACATACTTATAATCCTGGCGAACTACTAACCCTAGGAACTCGCCTTGGAAATCTTGATCAAATTAGTATCCAAAACATGGATATTCAACGTGAAGAATTTTTTGCTAAGCAAGATGCCAATCCGACTCCCTTAACCGAACGTTCAATCATATCTATCGCTGCAGGAAAAGGTATCTCTAGCGTACTAAAAAACCTTGGTTCATCGTTAGTTATTGAAGGTGGTCAAGCGATGAACCCTAGTACTCAGGAAATTCTTAACGCTATAGATCAAGCGAATGCACTATTTACTATAATTCTCCCAAACAACAGTAATGTAATGTTAGCTGCTCAACAAGCCTTAGAACTATCCTCTAGAAATGGCGTAATCATACCAACAAAAACAATCCCTGAAGGAATAAGCGCTCTTCTATCAGCTAGTGATGATCAAAGTCAGGAGAGCTTAGTAGAAAAAATGACCCACGCAATTTCTGAAATTAAATCAGGCGAGATAACTACTGCTGCTCGTTCAACTACTTTCAAGGGAATGGATATATCTGAAGGGGATATCATTGCCATAATAGACGATGAATTAGTAGCCGCCAGAAAGTCAGAAGAAGAAGCCCTGATAGCCATGCTACAATGTGCATTAACTGAAGATGATTCGCTAGTAACTCTATATTTTGGGGGAAGCACGGATTCTAAATCTGCAACATCTGCCACTGCAGTACTTTCCAAGGCATTTCCTGCTATAGAATTTGAAGTCATTGAAGGGAATCAACCTTACTATCAATATTTAGTTTCTATTGAGTAAATACAGGAGGCATCATGCCCATAAAAATCGTAACTGATAGCACCTCTGATATTCCTGAAGATCTTGCTAATTCTTTAGGGATAACCGTAGTCCCTTTAACAGTATTTTTTGGAGAAGAAGCCTATAAAGATAAAATTGAAATTCATCATGATGAATTTTTTGATCGATTACAAAATGGCGGCATCTTACCCCGAACCACTCAGCCGTCAGTAGGAGACTTCATAGACGCCTATAAGCCACTAGTTGAAGAAGGGCATGAAATTCTTTCTATCCATATTTCAGAAAAAGTGAGTGGAACACTGAACTCTGCACGGCTAGCGTGTGAAGAATTCCCTAACGCAAAAATAGAAATACTCGATAGTAAATTAGCTTCATTAGGACTTGCTCTAGTGGTCAAGGCAGCCGCTGAAGTAGCTAATTCTGGTGCGAATATGGAAACGGTCCTAAAAGTAGCTAATGATGTAGCGAGTAGAGTGGACCTGTTCTTCGTGCTCAATACATTAGAGTACCTTCAAAAAGGAGGGCGAATCGGAAAAGCTCAGGCACTAGTAGGGTCATTGCTTTCAGTTAAACCTATTCTCAAATGTGTTGACGGGGAAGTCCATCCCTACGAAAAGCTCCGTACACGACAAAAGGCTGTACAGCGCCTGCAAGATATTGCATCAGAAAGCTCTCCTTATGAAGAAGTAGCATTTATCTACCAGGCTCATGGGGAAGAAACTGATCGATTAACGGCTTTTCTCGAACCACTTTCTGAAAACCCTTTAATCAGAGGTAGGATTGGGCCTGTTATCGGTACTTACACTGGACCGAATGTGGTTGGTATAGCACTTCTGAATAAGCAGAAAATTTAAAACATTCTTGGCTTAAATGGAGAAAAACTTAGCCTGTGAATAGGAGTGGCGCCTTTTTGGCTCACTATTTCTAGGTGCTCCGAAGAAGCGTAGCCCTTATGGCTGCTAAATCCATAGCCAGGGTACTGCCCATCAAATGTTTCCATCAGTTGATCACGGTATACTTTTGCAACAATTGAAGCTGCTGATATCGCAGTACACAAAGAATCGCCTTTAATGATTGCTTTACACGGCCGATTATGCCAATCAACAAGAAACGCATCTGACAAAATATGATCTGGCGAAATACTTAGATTATCCAATGCATAACGCATCGCTTTTTGAACAGCGGGAGCAATGCCAATCTCGTCAATTTCTTTATTGCTTACTTGGCCTATACCCACAGACATTGCAATATCTCTAACCAATTGATCTGCCTGTATAAGTTGTTTTCGAGTCAGTGTTTTACTGTCACGAATAAGCTCTATGTTTTTAATTTGATTTTCGAAAAATACGGGCAATATTACCGCTCCGGCTACCACCGGACCCGCTATAGGACCTCTCCCAACTTCGTCCACGCCTGCAATCCGCGAGTAGCCAGAACGAAATATATTTTGCTCTTCATCTTGAGTTGGGATTCGCACCGTTAATAACCCCGGAGGTTTCAATAGCGCTGCCACCAATATATCCTCCGCCAAGCACATAATCCCCACTATAAAAAACTGCGGCCTGACCAGGAGTAATGGCACGTTGCAGATACTTAAATTTCAATACAGCAGATTCTCCATTCGGGTATAAGACGGCAGGAGATTTTAATCCGTTATATCTGATTTTGGCATCAATACTTACTGGTCCTGATGGTTCAGAGCCCTCAATATAGTTCACTCTATCAACCAACACACTATGACCAAGTAAATCTGCAGCACTACCAACAGTTATAGTTCTTGAAATCGGATCTACATTGGTAACGAATACCTTTTCTCCTGCAGGGAATCCTAATTGGCTAGGGGTAATTTGCAAGCCACGACGTTGCCCAACCGTAAAAAATTCAACCCCCGGATGTTGCCCTATAACGTTGCCTAAATGATCAATTATGTCCCCTGGGATTGGATTTATTTTATTCTTAATAAATTGACGATAGTCTCCACTCGGAATAAAGCAAATCTCTTGGCTATCTTGTTTATTAGCAATGTGTAAACCCGCGCGTAATGCTAAATCTCTTATCTCGGTTTTTGTATACCCTCCAATGGGCAATAAGATTTTTCCTAATTGCAACTGATTCAGCCCAAATAGCACATATGATTGATCTTTCAAACGATCAATCCCCTCTTGAAGGACATATCCTTGAGATTCATTTTGAATTATGCGCGCGTAATGACCTGTTGCAATGTAGTCTGCGTTCATCATTTGGCTACGATTGAGCAAGAAATCGAACTTGATCCGATCATTACAAGCAATACATGGATGAGGGGTACGTCCTTTTTGATACTCCTGAGTAAAATACTCAATTACATGATCTTGGAACTCTTTTCTCGCATCTATTACATAATGAGGGACTTGAATTGACTGGCAGACTAGTCGTGCATCCTCTATATCATCTATCGAGCAACACCCCTGATGATTTGTACTTATTTGACTGTCATCCTCCGTAGACCATAGGCGCAACGTGACTCCTATAACCTCGTACCCTAGGCTCGATAAAAGGTAGGCAGCCACAGAAGAATCTACTCCACCTGACATGGCTACTATAACTCTCTGCTTTTCCATTTTTTTTAGAGTACTATTCATCATTAATGAATCTTCAAACGTCTATGCCCTATAATCGTAAAATGATTAGTCAATTTTCTCCTACTTTGGACATTGCGTCGATAGCTAGAAATACAATAGAGTTCGCATCTGACAAACAAGCCCAAAATATCGTACTTCTTGATGTAAAAGAAATCTCAAGCATTACCGATTACATGATTTTACTTAATGGCTCAAGTCGCCGACAAATTCAATCTCTTGGGAACGACATTTCTGAAAATATCAAACTGAATGGATTACACCTGCTTCATCACGAAGGAACGTCAGAGTCGGGATGGATCCTTCTAGATTTTGGGGACGTAATTGTAAACATTTTTAGTGAAGAGCAACGCAATTTCTATCAGTTAGAAGAAGTATGGAAATCCGGACGAGAACTCATTAGGATTCAATAATCCAAGTATCGATCTCACGCTCATAGGAATGCAACTCATCCTCAGTGAAGAATATTGATAATTCACGAGCAGCAGACTCCACTGAATCTGAGCCATGAATCAGGTTTCTTCCTATATCCGTCGCAAAATCACCTCGAATAGTTCCTGGCTGAGCCTCTTGGGGATTTGTTGAGCCCATGAATTTGCGTACTGCCTCTACGACATTCTTGCCTTCAAGCGCCATAGCAATAATCGGACGCGACATCATAAATGACGCTAATCCTGGGAAAAATGGTTTGTCCACATGCTCTGCATAATGAAGCTTAGCGATTTCATCGGTCATATTGATCAACTTAAGGCCGACGATTTTCCATCCACGTTTTTCCAAACGGTCAATAATTTGACCAACTAAACCTCGTTGAACAGTATCAGGCTTTAAAAGTACAAGTGTTCGTTCAGACAATGCTCTCTCCTTAATAGATATATCCTCAGTCTAATTAAATAAAGTACCAACTACTACTATAGCAGCGTAAATACATCACGTTATAGACGGAGGTCGAAGATATATTGGTTGGATTTCCTCTGAAGATTCTTTTGAGTAGCCCTTTAGCTTTTGTAGGCCAATACTGATCGCTCCATTTAGTCTAGCAAGAACTGAAATTTCATCTATATAACAAATCTTTGTTTGGTAGTGAGCTTCAAGTTGCTGCAATATATCCCGAGTAAACCCTTCGCCGCAAAAACAAATATCATCTATAGAAATATGTGATGTGACAAATTCTGAGATTTTAGTAATTTTCTCCTGAGTAACTGAATGCCAACCTAAAGAATCAACTGTATATGTACACCATGCCACGTTTTCTCGCCCCGCCGGTATCACTGAGCATATATATTTTCTTAAAAACCTATTAGAGTAAGCCGATGTTTCAAGCGAATTCACCCCTACTATAGGCAAGGACGCACCCAGTGCGAGGCCTTTTCCTACCGCAAGCCCAGTACGAATAGCACTAAATCCTCCAGGTCCTACTGTTACAACAATCCCTTGAAAGCTAGAAATCCCAATCCCTTCGAAATCCATCATCATCTTAATAGCAGGCATTAATTCTGCTGTGTGATTATTTTTGGAATTCCATGCATAGGTACGTTTTATTTCCCCTTCAGCGTAAATACCAACTAAGCCATTTTTTGTAGATGTATCAATAATCAAGTAATACGAATTATCCATTGGCAACTTCCGTTACAAGTTTATTAATCCAGTTTTCATAATATTTACCTACCGCTTCCAATTCGATTACACGGCTATCAGGCCCATTTGCCCCTTGCTTGAACTCAATTCTTATGTGCTCATCAGAAAATATAGACTTCGCATTTTCATACCATTCAACTAAAACGACGCTATCTTCAAGCATTTCTTCGAATCCAAGATCATGTGCCTCAAGGTTATTATTTTCAATCCTATATAAATCTACATGGTTTATTTTTACGTCCCCCCAATATTGATTCACCAAAATAAAGGTAGGGCTATGCGCGTAACCTTCAACTCCAGCGCCCCAGGCAAAACCTTGAACAAGAGTGGTCTTGCCCGAACCTAATTGTCCATTTAATAAAAATAATTCACCATTTTGGGCTAAGGCCCCCATTTTAGATCCAAATATTTGAGTCTCATGAGGGCTGTTACTCTTAAATTTCATGAAAATGCTCCCATTTCAACTGCCTTAATTGCATTTTTTTACCTTTATTATCACGTATCTCAACTTCTCCAGCAGTACCATCAAGAACTCTACCGACCACCGCTGATTCTGGGCAAATGCTCACAAAATTAGAAATCGCATCCTTGGTCCCAGTCATAAGAAGTTCGTAATCCTCTCCTCCCAAGAGACCCATTTCCATATAATCATCTGGGAATTCTATCAATAACGATTGGGAAACCGGCACTAATGAAGACGATATCTCTGCTGCAACCCCTGAAGCTAATGTCAATTTTGCCAAATCCGGGACCAATCCATCTGACAAATCCATTACTGCATGAATACCTGGGTCTTTAAGTAATTGTATACAACCCTCTTTTACTATTGGGTATAATTGTTTTTTCACTAAATCCTTTTTAGTGTCGTTGTTTATAGCGAAGCCTTGCTCGAGCAACATTAGCCCCCCTCTTGCTCCACCTAACGGCCCTGAAACCGCGATCAAATCCCCAATCTGGGCGGTGCTCCGCAACAAGGGACTCGTATCACAGCTTCCTATCATACTTACACTTACAAAAAGGATTGGCGATGAGACTATATCTCCGCCAAAAACAATTGTTTGGTACTCCTCACACGCAGTCAATATTCCTTCATATAAAGCATCAAATTCATCAAGCAACATATCTCTGGGAACACCTAACGTAACAAGGCCTCCCAGAGGAGTAGCGCCCATAGCAATTATGTCACTAATGTTTGTAACCCAGCTCTTCCAGCCAATGGCAAAATCAGTAAATGTGCTTCGGCGGAAATGGACACCTTCAACTATGCAATCCGTAGAAGAAACCTCAATGCCCAAAACACGCCAAGAGGCAGCATCATCTCCAATTCCAGTAATGATTTCTATCTCAGGACGTTTTTTAAGGGCTTTGAATTGAATTAATTGATCAACCCGACGCAACAAAGCGTCTTCACCGATGTCAGCAACAGTAGTCATATTAGATATTATTGCAAATGAAACACAAAACTACACGAGGCTACCTCTGCTTTCCGATTACAATCAATTTAGAGGGATGCCATTAATGTCAGCTCAAATATAAATTTACTGAATCTGGTGCTTTACATTCTTAGGTAAGTACCAAAATCTTTCGTCTATTCAACTTGTCTAGGCGCATATTGAATGCATGAAAAATCTTTAATTAGGATACATAGCGTACTCTTTTACAGCTTGTGGTAGAATCTATGTAGATGTACAAAATAAATGGAGGCGCTTTATATGCTCCGGATTCGTCTACGTAGAGTTGGAAAGAAAAAACGGCCAAGTTACCGAATAGTGGTATCTGATATTCGGGCTCCGCGGGACGGGAACTTTATTGATCAAGTTGGGCATTATGATCCTCTGACCAACCCTCCAACTGTAGTTTTAGACGAAGATAAAACTAAGCATTGGCTTAACGTTGGTGCGCAGCCATCAGAAACAGTTGGACGTATTTTGCAATCACAAGGATTGGTTGAAAAAGCCGGGTAATTATGAAAGAGCTAGTTGAATATATAGCTAAAGCAATTGCAACCCATCCAGATGATGTAAAAGTCACTGCAGAAGAAGAAGATGGGCAAATCTACATACGACTTGAAGTGCATGAAGAGGATAAAGGCAAAGTGATTGGCCGCCAGGGTCGCGTTGCACAGGCAATGCGTGTCCTAGTTAGAGTTGCCGCCGTAAAAGAAGATACTCGTGCAAACCTTGAAATCGTGTAGCATCTGATTATCTTAATTCTTTGACTCAATTAGCTTCCACTAAAGTAATCGTAGGTAAAGTGCTCCAACCGCATGGGGTCAATGGTCAAATCAAAATTACCACTGACTCCGATAACCCAAATAGGTTTCAGAAAAACCGGTCACTAATCATTGATGAACGAGTCTTTTTTATCCAGGATTCAATTTTAGTAGATAACTATCATTATCTACTAAAACTTGGAAATATATCTTCCCGTCAAAAAGCTAAAGAACTACAAGGTTTATCTATTTACGTTCCAGTTAACGCTACTCCTGAACTCCCTGTTGATATGTATTATCATTACCAGTTGATAGAAATGACTGTAGTAGATTCAGAAGATAGGCATTTAGGGGTACTTAGCGAGATAATTGATACTGGAGCAAACGATGTCTATGTAATCAAAGGAGATGAAAGGGAACTTTTGCTTCCTGCAGTCGGCAGCGTGATCCAATTTGTCGATGTAAAAGCAAATACTATGAAAATCACATTGCCCGAAGGTTTAGAATGGCGAAGCACAAAACCCAAAAATCCTAAACCCAAAAAAAAGCGTATACATATTAAATAATTGTTTTTATCGCCAGCTGTGCCATCACTACTAGCGACCAGTAATAATCGAGAAGGAGGTTCTAATGTCCGGTCACTCAAAATGGTCAACCATTAAACATAAAAAAGCTGCACTAGATGCCAAAAAGGGTGCTCTATTCACTAAAATTGCTCGGGATATAGCAGTTGCTGCACGAGAAGGTGGCAGCGGCGATCCTGATATGAACTTTCGTCTACGTCTAATGATGGACAAAGCAAGATCTGCAAATATGCCAGCCGATAATGTTGATAGGGCTATAAAAAAAGGTCTTGGGATAGGAAGCGACGGTGTCGTTTTTGAAGAAATCATATACGAAGGTTACTCACCAGGCGGTGCCGCAATTATGGTCAAAGCATTAACTGATAACAGAAACAGAACCGCATCGAATATTCGAGCCGTATTCAGCCGAGGTGGCGGCAATCTCGGAGAAGCTGGTTCCGTAGCATGGATGTTTGAAAGTAAGGCTTTAGTAGGTGTAGAGGATTTATCCGATGAGCAGGCAGAAGATATTGCCTTAGCAGCTATCGATGCAGGCGCAGACGATTTTAAAATCGACAATGGGGTCTTAGAAATAACAGGTGAACCCTCGCTTCTGGAGCCAATGATCAGTGCGGTAAAAGAATATGGATTAGAACTCCTGCAAGCCCATGTAACAATGTTGCCTACCGCAATTGTCCAACTAGATAATACTCAGGCAACACAAACACTACGCTTATTAGACAATATTGAAGAACTCGAAGATATCCAGCAGGTTTTTACAAATGCCGATTTTTCTGAAGAAGCACTAGAAAAATACGGCAATATGTGACCTCGCATGATTCCTTGAACAAGATCTCATGCTTAAAATTAGATCAAACTATTTGGAATTTTGAGGCTTAAATGCGCGTGATTGGCGTAGACCCAGGAACTAAAGTTTTAGGATATTGTATTCTCGATACGTTAGATAGGGACGTCAAATGTTTAACCTCAGGTACCATATTAGGAGGTTCCTCAAAAGAAGTTGCTTATCGATTAGGCATCCTTTACAGCGAGTTAAAGAACGTAATTGAATACTGGAAACCTGATACTTTAGCAATAGAAGAACCGTTCGTTGCTCCTAGTCGAGGGGCGAAATCAGCAATATTGGTAGGCCAAGCGCAATCAGTCGCCCTTATACTCGCCGTACGACATGGGATTAGTATTCACCGTTATGCTCCAACTAAAGTAAAAAATCTAGTTGCAAGTTATGGGGCAGGAACGAAGCAGCAGGTCCAAGCATCCGTACGAATTCTGCTTGGACTAGGCGATGAACCTCTTTCTGAGGATGCCTCAGATGCTATTGCAATAGCGCTTTGCCATATTTACCAAACGAGAACATTACTATCAGTGAGAACATAATGAGTATTATTGCCGGTATACAGGGGATTCTTGAAGCCAAAATGGCCGATTCAGTCATAATCAAAGTAGGCAATGGAGTATTGCTTCAGGCAAGCGTACCTTCAAATAACTTATCCCAACTCCCTGAAATCGGAGAAAATGTTAAGCTTCTGACGCATTTAATCGTCAGAGAAGATGATCTCCAATTATACGGGTTTACAACTGAGCAAGGTCGAAAGCTTTTCCAAATGCTTATAAGTGTCAGTCAGGTAGGCCCTAAAGCTGCATTAGCAGTGTTAAGCGCATTAGAACCATCCGCATTAGCTACCGCAATCATTTCAAGTGATTCAGCGGCAATCAGCCAAGCTCAGGGCGTTGGGAAGCGTACCGCGGAACGAATCATATTAGAATTAAAAGAAAAATTAGAAACCGGAGTAGAAAACCCCCTTTCTGCATTGCCTCAAAATTCACGAATAGAACCTGATGCAGCCTTGCAGTGGTTACTAGCTCTAGGATATTCAGGCATTGAAGCAAGACAGGCGCTTTCAGTAGAAAAAGACCCAAATTTATCAACGGATGATAGAGTAAAACGAGCATTGCAAAGAATGGGCTCCACAGAATAAGTCTTACAAAGAGTACGAAATGGCATTTGATTTTCCATATGACGAATGGGCAAGCATATATGACGAAGTGTATGCAGATTTAAATCATGATCTTCCTCTATATATACATCAAGCAAAAGTCTCAACAGGCCCTGTACTAGAATTAGGTTCGGGCACAGGAAGGGTAAGCCTACCTATAGCAGCTGAAGGCATTGATATCGTAGGAATTGATATATCACCTAAAATGGTTGAGCTTGCAAATTCGAAGGCAATCAATCTTGGGCTATCAAAAAAGTGTATGTTTCAGACAGGAGACATTACCAATTTTGAGCTCGCCGAACGTTTCCCTTTAATAATCCTGCCTTATCGTTCATTCCAAAGTCTTCTCAATGTTGATGACCAAAAAAGAGCACTAAGAAATATCCGTAAGCACCTTACTTCTGAAGGCTTACTGGTTATGGATACGTTCAATCCAGATATTGAACAATTAGCTGATCGAAATAGCGTCGACACTCCAATTCATCTAGTAGATGTCAGTCGTAAAGGAGGTGGGACCGTAGTAATTTGGGGGATGAATGAATGGGATCAGCTAACTCAAATAAATGATATACGACTAATCATTGAATTTTTAGATGACGAAGGATTAGTACAGAAAAAAATCTACCGTGATTACTCGCAAAGGTATTCATTCCAGTATGAAATGGAACATTTGATTGAATTATCTGGATTTTCCTTAATGGAAGTATATGGTGATTTTGGTTATGGTGCAGTAACGAATGATTCAGATGACCTTATTTGGATCGCCAAAGCCATCTAAATTTTCACTCCAAATATTGTTCTTCCAGGCCTTGCTTCAAAAATATTACTCTGGGAGGTAAACCCACTGGAGCTCTTGGCAGCTAACGCTAATTTGATAGCCCATAAAGACAAAGCTTGAACATTGTCTTTTTGCTCAATTTCACTGAGCGAAAAATATCCAGCATTAATTGTCTCTAGACCATCAAATCGAGGTGTTCCTGAAGAATGCGCTAAGCGAAAAATCATGTACAGATTTGGTGGAGACTGACCAGATAAATTTGCAGAATGCCTGAATCCAATCACTTCCTCGACTTTAGCATGCACTCCAGATTCTTCGTAAATTTCTCGCTCGATTGCAGAGGAAATTTCTTCATCATCCTCAACGTAGCCTCCTGGAATTTGCCAGCTCCCACGCCCTGGATCCAAACCACGTTGAACTAATAAAACTTTCTGGTCGTGAAGAACTACACCTCCGCAGCCAACCGAAACATTAGTAAAATGAAGATATCCACAGCCCGAAGATGGGCATGCGGGCCGATATTTACCGCCTTCGTACTTTTTTGAAAGCACAGACCCGCAGCACGGGCAGTATTTTGGGGAATCCATGACGCCTCACTGGGGCTAACTTGGTGGACCTGGGGGGATTCGAACCCCCGACCTCCTCAATGCCATTGAGGCGCGCTCCCAACTGCGCCACAGGCCCACGTACAGGAGAGGATAGCACTGAGCTATGCACACAAACAACTAAAAATTATTTCCTACATGTTCGGACGACTCAAATGCCAATTAGTAAGTCTTTGGAATTCCTTCCCTAATTGGAACAAAACATTCTCCGAAAATGGTCGTGCAGCAACCTGAATACTCACTGGTAAACCTGCCTGTGTAAACCCACATGGTATTGCTATTGCAGGAACACCTGACAAATTAAATGGACTTCGGTGTGATCTCAGACCAAAAAATTGGCTGATTACAGCTTCTTTAGAAGTTAAATTCGTTTCATTTGCTATTAGTGGAGCTCCTGCAGCCTGAGCTGGCGTTATGATAGCGTCAAACCGATCTAATGCAGACATTACATCCCTGTACATTAAAACTCTAAATCTGCTTAATTTAGTGTACGTTGCTCCAGAAATTAAGCTTGCGGCAAATAGTCTTCTTCTAGTAGCAAAATCATAATCCTCGGGTCTAGTCCTCAACCAATGACGATGAGTATGTGCTGCTTCTACGTCGGACAAGGTATTCGCAATCAGACCCCCGCTCTCAAATAACGGCAAAGATGCGTCCTCAATAATTATACCCGCATCTTTAAGTACATCCATTGCATCATTGAACGACGGTATTACCTCATCACTCGCCATTCCATTATCTATACTTTCTCGCACGATTCCTATTCGTAGTCCCTTTACGCTTCCAGTTTCGTCAAAAGGAATTACTGGGCGCTTGGAGGTATAAATATCCTTAGGATCGTTACCTGCAATAATTGAATAAATCATTGCAGTATCCATAACTGTCTTTGTCATTGGGCCTATCGTGTCCATGAACCATGCCATCGGAAATGCTCCATGGCGACTTACCGCTCCCCAAGTCGGTCTTAATCCAACAATTCCACACCATGCGGCAGGGCCACGAATAGAACCAGCAGTATCCCCACCAAGTGCTGCCGCGCATAAAGATGCCGAAACAGCAACCGCAGAACCGCTGCTAGATTGTCCCGCTTGGCGAGTGATATCCCAAGGGTTCTTTGGTACGCCGAAAGGATGCTGTATGTTCCCCCCAAGCGCGTATTCGCTTAAGTTAAGCTTACCTAGGAAAATTGCTCCCCCGTCTCTCAATCGTCGGATGGAAGTAGCATCTTCTTTCGCAACCCTATCTACAATATTGCCACCAAGGGTTGTGCGCAGTCCTTTTACCTCGAATTGATCCTTTACAGCTATCGGCAAACCGTGTAGGGGTCCTTTAATTAATCCGTGGCTAAGTTCATGCTCAGCGTTTTTTGCAGCTCTCAAAGCTCCGTCATAATCAACGGTAATATATGCATTCAAATGTTTATACTTGTCTATTCGATTTAAATAGGCCTGAGTAATTTCTACAGGTGAAAGCTCTCTTTTGAGTATCATTGAAGATAATTCTTCAGCTGATAGCAAAGTCAAATCATCAAAGCTCATTAGACTCCTCCGTTAACCAAAACACAAAAACAGGATCAACTAAATCAGCATCAGGATCCTCTAGTTTCTGGACCGCATCATTTATCGCGTTAACCCTATTTGTGATTTCATCCAAGTCAACAGCATCTAATGGTCTAAGGTTAATTGCATCTAACTGTGAGAAGATTTCTTCAGGGGTCATATCACGCATTACATTCTCCGAAATATGATTTTATAGCCGTACATGGCTATGTTTGATATGGTATCCGTCTAGGGGAGGGATCGCATAGTGGCCTAGTGCGCCCGCCTGCTAAGCGGGTTGGGGGTGATGAGCTCCCTCGCGGGTTCGAATCCCGCTCCCTCCGCCAGTATACCTAGAGCATATCTTTAAAGCGATGAGTGAGTATGACTAGTTATCATATATGGACCGTTGGCTGCCAAATGAACAAAGCAGATTCTGAGCGTATGGGTGCTGGTTTAGAGCAACTTGGCTTAAAGTGGTCACAAGATCCCAAAAATGCTGATGTCATAGTCCTCAATAGTTGCGTAGTACGCCAACAAGCCGAGGACCGAGTCGTTGGTATGCTAACTTCATTAAAACCATGGAAGCAACGATTCCCTGAGAAAACTCTTGCGCTCATGGGATGCATGGTAGGGCCCAAAAAAGATGATCTCCTTAAACGATACCCGTATGTGGATCTATTTATGCAACCACAGCAATTTGAACCCTTAATTGAATTGGTCGGGGATAAAGTTGGGGTAGACCCCGATGGTTGTGTCGGCCCTTTGGTGCCCGGAAGCCCCTCTGTCACTACTCATGTTCCCATCATTCATGGATGTGACAAATTTTGTACGTTCTGTATTATTCCTTACCGCCGCGGAAGAGAAATATCTAGACCCACCAACGAATTAGTAGAAGAATGTAAGATGCTTGTTGCTCGAGGGGTAAAAGAGGTCACTCTCCTAGGCCAAAACGTAGATTCCTATGGGCATGATTTTGAAACACCTTCAGACTTAGGTGATTTATTAGAAGCCATACATGACAGAGTCCCTGAATTATTCAGGATTAGATTCCTAACCTCTCATCCAAATGATATGAGCGATAAGATCATTAACACTGTCGCAAACCTACCGAGAGTTATGGAAAATATCAACCTTCCTTTCCAAGCAGGTAATGATGAGGTTCTCACTAATATGAAACGTGGGTACACCAACTTACAGTATCGGGAACTTATCGAACGGGTAAAGAAAGCTATTCCAAATGTGGCGCTAGTAACTGATTTAATAGTCGGGTTTCCCGGGGAAACAGAAGCACAATTCGAAGATAGTGTTCAACTCATTAGAGATTTACGATTTGATAAAGTACATGTTGCTATGTACTCGACACGACCAAATACATTTGCCCAAAGAAAGTTGGTCGACGATGTTCCAAAAGAAGAAAAACATCGTCGGCTAAAAGTTATTGAAGCTACTCAAGAATCGATACTCAGTGAGATAAATGCATCGTATCTCGGTTCAGTAGAAGAAATCTTAGTAGATGGCCATAACAAAGGTCGATGGCAGGGGCGAACCCGAACTGATAAATTAGTTTTCGTCGACGGAGAAAACATTGAACTTGGTGATATCCTAAACGTAAGAATCACAAAGACATCTCCGTGGTCATTCACTGGGTCACAAGTTAGATCATAAATCTAATTGTGCTATTTTTCACAATACTGTTAAAATTTTCTGTAAAATATGCCCATGCTTCATAAATGGCACGGTACTATTCAACTTATACATATGGCGTTGGCAGAAGATGAGATTGCATATGACCCGACCTCTTCTCTCATGCCGGATGATTTGATGAGCGAAGCGTACTTGATGGCCAAAGCAGACGGTGTATTGGCTGGCGTAGATATCGCTTTGGAAGTTTTTCGACAAGTAGATCCAGATCTAGAATTCAACACATACCTCAAAGACGGATCCACCTTGGCAAAGGGTATTTATATCGCTTCAATTCATGGGAAAATGCAGAGCATACTGCGCGCAGAACGCACCGCCTTAAATTTCATTCAACGTATGAGTGGAATAGCTACAGCCACAAATGAATTTGTTACTAAAGTGAACGGTTTAAAAGCGCAGGTTATTGATACCAGGAAAACCATACCCGGCTGGCGATTACTAGATAAATATTCAGTTCGTATGGGGGGTGGACATAACCATCGAATGAGTACTGGGGATGGCATACTGATTAAGGATAATCATATCGCCGCTATGGCAACCCGTGGCGAATCTATGACTCAACTAATTTATCGAGCAAAGGTAGAGGCTGCACATACTATTAGAGTAGAGGTTGAATGCGACACCCTAGAACAAGTCCAGGAAGCAGTTAATGCTGGAGCAGATATTATTTTGTTCGACAACATGACTCCCGAGCAGATGCGTAAAGCAGTCCAAATATGCTCAGGGAAAGCATTAACTGAAGCATCTGGAGGGATAACTATCGATACGGTCCGGGATGTGGCTGAAACTGGAGTAGATTTACTCTCGACCGGATCGATTACACACTCAGTTAAAGCGCTAGATATAAGTTTAGAGGTTCGGCCACAAGAGCAGTCATAAATAAACTTATACGCAGATTATCTCTGAAGTAATTCAATTTTTGATCATTTACCGATAAAAAGTACGTTCCATGCCTTGGAATCGCCACGGACCTTTACTACATTCGCTTGTTTGTCGACCTTCAACTGTTAATTGTTGCGCATCTTCAGAAAGTTCTAGCATTAAAATATTTTGTACATCTTCAGAGACAACAAACATGTTTTCTCTAACACTTAGTTCAATGCAATAGAGACTGCCTGGCTTGATATCATCCCAAGCACGGTTTTTAAAACCGTCATTAGCTGCAACATAACTATGTTCGTTTTGAGGACCTGGGTCTAAACCAAACAGATTCGCCCCAATTGCAATATTGAATCGACTGTTTTTAGTTTTTCGAAAATCTCGAAACAACCAAATTGTCTTCCACTCATTTACCTCCCATTGCCCCCTCAGGTGAAATCCAGGGAAATGGTCTGGGGAAGGCGAATCAAGCCAAAATCCCATAGCTGTTCCAGGAACATCTTGATTAAAAGGCCCACAATTAAAATCACCTAGGAATTTTTTATATTCTGATCGCAATGGTTCTTGAAAATATTCTAGAGGACAAACAGCTTTACCTGAACCCCCGGTTCTCCAAGGCGTTATTGAGTACCCGTATCCTGGTTGTTGTTGAAGTTCCGCAGCAGTTAACCCTGCCAATAGAAGTCCGAAATCAAACCCTCCGCTGAAACCACTTGATTTAAATAAGGGGGTACCTGAAGGTATAAACGTTGGAAAATCCCACCTGCACGAATCTTCATCACAGCTAGGCTCCGGGCTATTTTGAGATAAAATAAAATATAGTTCATCAGACGGTTCAGCTACATGGCCTAACATGATTGCATGCCCATCACAGGTGTAGAGATAACCGCCCCATTCTTTTTTCGCATTGATGCTCATGTGGATATAAAAAATATCTGCAGGGCTATATATTTGTACTTTCCTTGAAGCTTGGCGTTCCCCATTAGCGTGGAATACATTTTCAACGTGCCCCGTCGACCAATATGCCATATGGTCATGAGGCGCAATATGACTCCCTGGGCTAACCCCAATCGACTCAATATCTTCTATATTCACTAAGCTATGAGTGAAATAAAAATCGCCAGTGCATTCTTCAGCGACAGGAACCATGGGTTTATTCCAGAATCCAGTGGATAAGTATGCTGTTGCTTTTTCAGGTTCTGGTATTAGCTCAGATTTAGATATATCCACAACTTCAGAATTCTTATCTGCATAACCGCCCTCAGGAGCAGCATTGATACCTGTCTCGCTGTCTCCGCAACTCGCTAGAACAAGGAGGAGTAGTACTAAAATAGCAAAAGATAAATGTTTCATGTTTATCTTATAAATATGCCCTCGTTAAATACTTCTGTATCGAAATTAGCCTAATTCGCTCTACCGAATGATTACAATTCTTGCATAATCTCTTCTAAGGTGACCCCTGAAAGAGAGTCGATAATAACATCTGCAAAGCTCAAGTCCATGTTCCTAGTAATCGGATTAGGAACAGCAACACAGCAAATCCCTGCAGCCTGAGCAGCTTTTACACCATTGGGAGAATCCTCAATAGCGAATATCTTATCGGAAGAAACCTCTAATAATTTTGAAGCAAGTAGATATAATTCAGGATCCGGCTTAGACAATTCTACGTCCTCACGAGTGCACAGCACACTAAAGTATTTTAATAACCTTAGACGCTCCAAATGACCTTTGACCCAAGGAAGTGTAGAACTTGATGCAACTCCCAATTGCAATCCAAATTCTGACGCTTCTACTATAAGATCCACAACTCCATCTCTAGCTGGTAACTTATCAGTCTGATTATGGTGATGATTCCGGGCTCGCGCTCTAATCATTTCTCGGTTAACCTTGCGACCAAGTTGAAGTTCGAGGTAATCAAAAAGAACGTCTCGATGACCCGTGCCACCAATTACGTTGGCCCAAACTTTAAGTGTTAATTCGAGACCAAATTCAGCGAAAATTGCAGAATAGGATTCAAAAATGGGCTCCTCGGTCTCTACAATTAACCCATCAAAATCAAAAATTATTGCTTGGAAAGGGATATCCATACGAAACATATGTAAGCCATTTTCTCACAATGGTCAAGTCTATTTTTATTATTAAGGAGTTACATTTCTCTATGTCGTCGAAAAATTTATCACTTGAAGAATTCACAGCTTGGGCACGTTCTGTAGGACTAAATGTATCAACTGAACATCTTGCAATTCTTATGCCTGAAGTAGAACTAATGCTGCAAAGGATAGAGGCGTTACAACAAATTGATGTAGCGGAAATAGCCATCGAGCATGCCATAGGGGGGCTGTAATGAACTCCATCATCAAAGCATCAAGCTCAGAAATTGCAAATGGAATCTCAAAAAAGACATTTTCCTCTGAGGAAGTTGTTAGAGCATATATCGCGCAGGCTGACGAGTATGAACCCTATATAGGAGCATTCATAACTCGTACGACAGAGCAGGCGCTTGAAGAAGCAAGAAAAGCAGATTCCTTGCTTGCCTCCGGAAAATCTCTCGGACCATTGCACGGTGTCCCATTTGGTATTAAAGATATTTTTTGGGAAAAAAATTCTGTCACCACATCAGGTAGTGCACTTGATGCGGCATTTGTACCAAAAGAAGATGCAACGTCGGTTAGACTTATTAAGCAGTCTGGAGGTGTGGTACTAGGCAAAACAAACACGGTAGAACTAGCCTTCGATCCTACAGGGCGCAATGCAACATATGGCATGCCCAACAATCCTTGGAAAATAGATCGTATGCCGGGTGGTTCATCAAGCGGAACAGGTGCTGGTATTGCAGCAGGGTTTTTCCCCATGGGGTTGGGTTCAGACACCGGTGGTTCTATTCGTATTCCATCATCGCTATGTGGCATTTCAGGAATCAAGCCTACTTTTGGGTTAATTAGCCGCTATGGAATCACTCCGCTATCCCACTCTCTAGATACTGCAGGACCAATGGCTCGAACCGTAGAAGACTTAGCAATATGCTTAAATGTCTTGGCTCAGCATGACCCCAAAGACCCGTTCTCAAAGCCTCATACTAATGTTGACTACACCAGTTCACTGAACGATGGGGTAAAAGGATTCAAAATTGGAGTGCCCAAGGAATATGTTTGGGGTCCGATTGATGCTGAAACTGCTTCGTTTGTTTCAGCAGCTATAAAAATTTTAGAAGATTTGGGCGCTGAGATAGTCGAAGTTTCAATTCCAGAACTAGATTGGACGCCATTGATTGCAGTAACTATCACTACGGCAGAAGCTGCCATGGCGCATCGCAATCGAGTTATCGAACATGGCAATGAAATGGATCAATCAGTCCGTAGGCGATTTGAATCCGGAATGTTCATTTCTGCGACAACATATGCACATGCACAGCGAGCACGACTAAAATATGCAAGCGCATTAGCAAAAATCTATGAAAAAGTCGATATCCTTGCTATGCCAACCGTCGCTACACCTGCTCCAATACAGCAAACTGAAGTATTAACGTTAGGCAATTCAAATATAGCTGTGCGAGATGCTTTTTTACGACTGACAAGAATATTCAACCTAAGTCGTACTCCCGCAATTTCGATACCATGCGGCTTTTCTGCTGAAGGTCTACCAATTGGACTTATGCTCGGAAGCGCAGCCTTCGAAGATAGTAAAGCTTTACAGGCAGGTCAGGCTTACCAGAACGTCACTACATGGCATCAACAGATGCCTAAAATTAAACAGGCTCAATAATGGATGTGAATAATGACAGAAAATCTAGATGATTTAATAAATGATGTAGCACTTGCAAGTAGGATGCTCTATGAAATGGGCCTTGCAGATGCATCCACGATTGAAAGAGGGCATGTCAGCCTAAGATTACCGGAAAATCCTGACCACTTTATAATAAAATCCCTTGGCCCTTCGCTCTCCCAAACATACTCAGCTCACATGGTTATCGTGAATGTTGATGGTTACAAAGTCGGTGGCCCAAAAGAAAATAATTTACCCAATGAAGTAAAAATGCACTCTTGCTTACTTCGTGATCGCCCTGAAATAAATTCAATCGTGCATGTTCATCCTAGATACACCGTTCTAATGAGTGTTCTAGAAGCGCAATTACAGGCAATGTGCATTGAAGGAATGCCACTGTTTAGCAAGCCAATTCCAATGTTCAAGAGTCCACGGCTAATCATTAACGAAAAGGATGGACTAGAAGTATCACAAACCATGGGTGATCACCATGCTATTTTGCTTCAAGGTCACGGTGCTGCAACAGCAGGATCCGACATGGAAGATGCTATGGTAAACATGCTACATCTCGAAGAACAAGCCCGAATGAATTACTTAGCATACTGTGCAGTAGGCCCTAACCATCAATCTTTGACTAAAGAACAGCAAATGGAATTCGTAGCGAATATGCGTACTATGGCCGAAGCTGCACATTTAAAACCAGAATTGGCTGCAACACCGCGTAAACCTAGTGGCATATGGAAGCATTACGCTACAAAAGCTAGCCTTAAAACTTAAGGCTAGGCACTAAAGATTTAAAGTATTCATAAGCATGTGAAGATCGTTTAGACCAATCAGGGCCAAAACGAGCGACGTATTCCTCAGTTAGAGGAGTAGGATTACCTACGATTGCTGCAATTACTTGAATCATAGCAGCGCGCTCTAAATAAATAGTATTCGAAACAGATTCGTCCATAGATCCGCCTACCACCACCACACCATGGCCGCGCAAAAGAGCTGCTCCTCTATTCCCTAAAGTTTGAGCAACTTGTTGACCAAGTTCAGTAGTCGTAATTAAATCTGGTTTCTCGAAAATTGGCGTCTCAGGGGCAAATGGTACAGCCTGATTATACAAAGCCTTGATAGGTACATTCCCCGCTCCAATACCCGTAGCAATTAATTGATGTGTGTGGACTACAGAATTTACATCCGGACGTTCTCGCATGATTGCAGCATGTAAGGCAGTTTCCCGAGGGGGAACGGGTGCATCAATAACTCGGCCTTTTTGATCATCAGGAACCCACTGGGCATCTCCCGCTGCAAGGTATTCGTCAATGTCTACCCCGACAATATCTTCCGCTTTAATCTGATTATGTGCCTTTAGAACAGGTTTGATGTAAAGAATATTGGTACCAGGAACCCTTGCGCTAATGTGGCCATGAAAATCAACTAAGCCCTGATGATCCAATACATGCGAACTTTCAGCAACTTGCCTCTTCAATTCATTGATATCGTTTTCGGACGCCATAATTCCTCCTAATTATGAATTTCCTCTACTTTATACTTAACAGGTTTTTTTGCTAATGCCAGAAGCAACGCTGCCAATGAAAATGTCACCATTGCGCTATAAAAAACCATATTATAGGAACCAGAGTATTCACGAAGTAGCGCCATTAAATATGGCCCTAGTGCCAGGCCAACTAACAAAGCGGTCTGAACAATTCCTGAAATAGCTCCATATGATCGACGACCATAATAATTTGCGATCAGTAACATCAAAATTGAACCCTCTCCTCGAGCAGCGATACCTAATACTGATCCATACAAAACACCAACAATGGGATCCGAGACAAATTGAAATCCAAACGCTAATACAACCCCTAACAACATAGTAAAAATACCTAATATCCGCTCGGATATATGTTCCGCCAAAAATCCCCAAAGCGTATTTGCAAAAGCACCTGAGATTGCAAACATACTCACGGCAGCAACCGCAACTCCAGGAACTAAACCTTGCTGCTCATAATATTGCGGCATATGGAAAGGAAGGCCACCACCCCCATAGTTTGTCAAAATTATTGACGCTAGTATTAACCCTAAGGCAGGAG
>CEUL01035112.1_pt1 | contig 29450 bp, 29 predicted proteins | sample 427021 | NCBI WGS metagenome assembly CEUL01 (sample SAMEA2622800, study PRJEB7988) | marine metagenome | isolation source: saline water (ENVO:00002010), including | reverse complement strand
CTATGCCTAATTGTAAAACTGCAAATGCTGTAAAATTAACAACAAATGTTTTTCGAGAAATAAATATTGGATTTATCAATGAATTGTCATTATTATTTGAAAAGTTAGGAATAGATACTTACACAGTTATTGAAGCTGCAAAAAGTAAATACAATTTTCAACCACATTATCCTGGTCCAGGAGTTGGTGGTCCGTGTTTACCTGTAAATGCTTACCAGTATCTTAATTCCTCAAAAAAAATAGATGTGAATTTTCTTAAGATTGTTCAAGATGCTAGAAAAATTAATGAGTTTATGCCTCAACATGTCATAGATTTACTAGCAGATGTATTTTCTGAAACCGATAATTCATTAGAAAATTCCACTATAGCAATTTTAGGTATTTCTTACAAACCAAATGTGCATGATGTTCAAATTGCACCCTCTGAGACAATCATCAAATTATTAAAGGAAAAAAATGTTAATCTTAAGATTTTTGATCCATATTTCATATCAGAAACTGTATTTGGTTATAAAACTGAAAACACTATCTCTGATGCAATAAATAATTCTGATGCTACAATAATTGTCACTGGTCACAAAGAATTTGAAGAATTAAATCTACAAATTTTTTCGGATTCTATGAAAAAACCAATAATTATTGATTGTACTGGAAAAATCAATCCAACCGATGCTAAATCTAAAGGTATAATTTTCAAGGGAATTGGACGTGGTTAAGATATCCCATCTAGGCTCAAATCATCTAGAAAATATAAAACAAATTCTTACATTACGTTATTCCACAAACTTAGAAAATATTTCGCCAAAATTATTTCCTGAAAATTTTATATCTAAAACTATTGCAAATCCTGAAGAACTACTCGAAAAATCAATTTCACAAAAAATTTCTAATGATCTTGAAAAAAATAATGGGAAAATTGGAATCTCATTAAGTTCTGGAATTGATTCAACTCTGGTTTTAGCAATTCTCAGAAAAGAATTTCCACAAAATGATATAGAATCACTTTCAATAAAATTTAGTGATAGTGTTGATGAAACAGAAGCTTCAAAAAAAATCTCGGAGAAATTTGAAACAAATCATCAAATTTTAGAAATTAATAATTTTTTAGAAGAATTACCTAAAGCCATTAGTATTGTCAAACAACCATTCTGGGATTTACATTGGTATTATCTTGTTAAACAAATGAAAAAATCTGCCAATATTTTTCTCTCTGGTGATGGTGGTGATGAATTATTTGGTGGTTACACATTTCGTTATAAAAAATTTTTAGATTTAACGAATGAAAATTCATCAACAAATGAAAAAATACTTGCTTATCTAAATTGCCATGAACGAGATTGGGTTCCTGATCAAGAATTAATTTTTAATCATGATCTTAAATTTGATTGGAAACAAATCTATAAAATTTTACAACCTTATTTTGATAATTCATTACCAAATCTAACTCAAGTATTTTTGGCTGATTATAATGGAAAATTACTTCATAATATGCAACCCTTATACTTGTCAATTCATGAATATTTTGATATACAAAACATTTCACCTATTTTGAATAAAGAATCAATAAAACTTTCTTGTCAAATTCCTAATTCACTAAAATATGATTATGAATCAAATGTTGGTAAACCATTACTTGGTAATCTAATAGAAAAATTTGGTGTTTCAGATCTAATTTCTTCAAAAAAACAAGGATTTTCGGTTAACACAGTAAACATGTGGACTTCTTATGGCAAGAAAATTTTTAATTTTTATTTTGATAAATCAAGATTAATTGAAGATAAAATCATCAATTTTGACTGGATAAAAAAACACTCTGAAAATATCGATCCTGATGTTAGATATGTAAACAAATTATTTGGTATTCTTGCATTAGAAATTTGGTATAGAATATTTTTTACTAAAGATCTAAACTCAAATGATAAACTTGAAATCTAATTAATTATTATCTTTTTGATTTAAGTCATTAAGTAATTCTTTTAAAAAATTAGAACCGATTTCTGCAGAATTACCTAAATTATACACCAAATTAGAACGAACTTTTCTTATTTCTTCTTTTTTTGATTCATCATTATGTATATTCTCTATAATTTCAACAACTTTTCCTAGGTTATCTGGATTAACAACATGTCCAATTTTATCTCTATTTGTAATTTCGATTGGTTCTAATGAAATATAGTTTGAATCAGGATTCAATATTTTCTTTGGAACATCGATAAAAATTACTGGTTTTTCAAAAGTAAATGCGTATTCATAGGAAATACCTGACCAATCTGAAATTAAACATCTCGATCCATGAAATTTTTCTGAAGGAATTATACCGTCTTCAAGTATAAAATTTGAATTTTTACCAAATTTATTTTTAATTTTATCAATGATTTCTTTTGATTCTTTAAAAATTCTAAAATGTGGACGTAACAAAACTTTGTAATTTGATTCTAACAAAATTTCTATTAATTCCACACCACAAATTTTTAGAAGATTATCTTCTCCATATGTAGGTGTAATTATTATTAAATTATTTTCCAAATCATTTTTTACCAAATTCTTTTTTTCTTCTATTAGTGTATCTAGTCTACCAAAACCATATTTGATTAATTTCTTTTGATTTAATTCGAATTTATTTTCAATTTCTCTAATTTCATCTTCATGATGTTTTCCCACGCAGAAAATTGTATCATAATTATCTACGGCTCCTTTTTTCATGTATGAATGAACACTAAAAATTGAATGAAAAATGTATACGTAATGAACCGGAAAAACTTTGGATCTTTTTATGTGAAATGTATCCAAATTTGGCATATCCATTACCAAAATTTTTGCTTTTAAAAAAATAAAGAATTTTGTTCTAGCAGTTCCATCTCCTATGTAAAATGTTTTAATTTTTTTATTTTCTGTAGACAAGATAGGATCATTTTTCACTGAAGTGACATAACAAATTTGTAAATCATTTTCTTCCGTTAATGATTTGATTAATCGTCTAAAGTGATTTATAGATGCTTTATTTTCAGCATAAAAAACAATAGAACGTTCCTTATCCTTTAATTTGTCAAATTCTCTTAATCCTTTCCAATCTGCTCCAAAATCGAATTTCATTTTTTAGAAATAATTCAATCTTTATTTGAAAATTTAGTTTTTATTTTAAACCAATATAGTTTTAGAGTCATTCCAACTCCTGCAATACCTCCAATAATCACTGCCATCAATGCAGAGAAACTACCCGGATCGATATAACCAATAACCTCAATCATGAATGAATTATTTTATACAAACAATAAAACGTTATCTATGTTTTCATTTGTTTTTCATAATCTTATTTTTATTTGTTAATTCAAAATTTTTGAAACATCTTTGTAAAAATATGGTTTTTCACCATCACTCCAAAAATTTTTATCATCATGTAATTCATATTTTTCATCAAAATATTTGTTAAAAATAATTCGGAATGTATTGACAGGTGTTATTTCATCATAAAATTCTTCATAATTTGAATCGGGAAAATAAACTACGTTAAGGTTGGCCATTCTTTCAAAAATCATTTCTTTCGTAGGATCTTTCCAATCTATTGAATGTCCAGAACCTGTATCTCCTTGTAAAATTATAATTGGTTTATTGTTTGAATCAAGTAATCCTGGAATTATTTTTTCTGTCAAATTTTTATTTAAAAATTTAACCTGATTGATATGGGCATTTCTTTCATTCCAAGGTTCTGAATTTAATGAATTACCTGGTGTCACGTGTTCCCCATTTGGTCCAAAAATGTATGGTGCATGAGGTAAGAGAAAGTGTGCAAAAACAAATTTAGGCTGATTTGTTTTATTATTGAAATCTGAAAATTCATTAAACTCACACATTATTTGATCTCGTCGTAATTGTTCAAAATGTCTTTCATAGAAATAACTTATCATAGATTTTTCTAACAACTCACGAACTAATGAATCAAAATTCACTTCTTTAAATTCACATAAATTAGTTGTAGCATTTTTAAACTCACCATTAGGTCCCCAAATTGATCCAATGTTTATTATTTCATAATTTAATAATGAAAATTTTTGCATGACAACATTATCACTCAATAATTTATTTAACAAATGATAATTTTCTGAATTTACATCTACTCCAGTTGTTAAAACATCAAGATATTCCATGTTTAATGATGATGATAACGATTGGATAGTTGTAGGATAATTACTGAAACTATTATTCACAACATAAAAGCCTGAATTCTCTAAAAATGTAAGAAATTCTGTATTGTCAAACCCATAATTTTTTTTTAATGATTCATTATTTGGATATTCATCTAGTATGATATAGTAAATATCTGGTAGATTTTCTTTTCCTTGCCATTCATTTTTTATCGTAACTCTTTCTTCAACATCTGAAAAAATATCATTCATCAAATTTTCTTGAGGGACTCCGATACCAAACCACGCCTCATTTTGAATTGATTCTGGGTTTCCGTAAAAATTCCCACTAGAAAAATCGCCTACAATGTTAATTGAAATTATAACAATAATCGATGCAGAAATCCCATTGGCTATTGTTGTTGCATTGTTAAAAAATTTTTTTGATTTCAGAAAATATATCGTACCAAGTACCGCTGTTATGGCAAATGGAATTAACAAGTATCTATGTCTTGAAATCTCTGAATTCTCAAATTCTGAATCATTTAGAATATTGTAAACATGTCCATATGAAAAAAATACTATGACAAGTAATGATATTACTAACGCAATCTTATTCTTGTTATTAATTTTTTTTCCTAAAATAAATATTGTAAAACCAGTTAATGAGAGCATTATGGCTATTGGTAAAAATATTTCTGTAACAGGTAACAAATGAATATTTTGAGAAAAAATAAAGATAATTGGATAGATTGAAAATAATATTGGATGAATAATAAAGGATTTTGTATTCTGTTTTGTTAAATTACTCATGAATTTTTTTCAAATCCCTTATTCGACAATAAATAAATCATAATTATACTTTTTTCCTCATTGTATAGTATCATCATTCGATTGTTTACTGTGAATTTATTCAGAACTTATTTATTTTTACACCCTTAAGAAAAATATGAATTTTGGAAAATTTTCTTTAAGTTCTGAATCAAATGATCTTAAAAAATTTGAAAATCTAGACCTTGATGATAAAAGGATTGTATTCTATTCGGAAAACCAAAACTCAATGTTTATCTTTAAATCTTTAATTGATGAATTAGTTAATCAAAATATTACAATTTGTTATGTAACTTCTAGTAAGGATGATCCAAACTTAAACTCTAACAATAAAAAAATTAAAACATTTTGTATTGGTGAGGGTATAATCAGAACAAAATTTTTTCTAAATTTAAAAACTGATATTTTAGTAATGACAATGCCTGATTTTGGAACATCTTACATAAAACGTTCCAAAGTTCATCCAGTTCATTATGTATACATGTTTCATGCAATTGCAAGCACTCATTTAGTTTATAAAAAAAATGCATTTGATAATTATGATTCAATATTCTGTATAGGTGATTTTCAATTTAATGAAATTAGAACCAGAGAAAAACTTTACAACTTAAATTCAAAAAATTTAATCAAAACTGGGTATGGCCATCTAGATAATCTCATAAAAAAATATTCAGTAAACAAACAACTACCTACAAATAATCCGATTCAAGTTTTAATTGCGCCATCTTGGAGTGATGATGGATTATTTGAAACTATAATAGAAGAAAATATTTTGGTTCTATTAAACTCTGATTTTAAAGTAATTTTACGTCCTCATCCTATGACTCAAAAAAAATCTAAGAAAAAAATAGATTTCATCCGTCAAAAATTTTCATCAAATCCGAATTTTAGTATTGAAGAAAATATTCCAAACTTTGATTCATTTGTAAAATCTGATATAATGATAACTGATTGGTCTGGTGCAGCAATTGAATATGCATTTACTTTAGAAAGACCAGTATTATTCATAGATGTACCAAAAAAAATTCATAATCCTGATTATGAAAAATTATCTGAAATCCCAATTGAGATAAGTATTCGGGATAAAATAGGCGAAGTTGTATCCCCATCTAATTTGCAAGTTTTACCAGAAAAAATTCAAATTTTATGCAAAAATAGTGATATAAAAAATAAAATCCAAAAAACTAGAGAAGAACTGATTTTTAACCTTGGAAATTCATCAAAATTGGAAGTAGAATATATATTAAAAATAAAAAACCAATTGGAAAAATGAAAGAAAAAAAAATTGTTTATGTTGGAATGGTTGCTGATTTTTTACATCATGGTCATATCAACATAATTGAAGAAGCTCGAAAGCTAGGAGAAGTTACGATTGGTCTTCTTACTGATGAGGCGGCTCAGAGTTATAAAAGAAAACCAATTTTTACATTTGAACAAAGAAAAAAAATCATTGAAAATATTAAAGGTGTAACTTCTGTTATACCTCAAAACTCTTTGAATTACATTCCAAATCTAGAAAAAATTAAACCAGATTATGTTGTTCATGGTGATGATTGGAAAACTGGAGTTCAACAGAATGAAAGAGAAAAAATCATAAAATACCTTGAAAAAAATAATGGAATTCTTGTAGAAATAAAATATACCTCGGGCATATCTTCAACTAGTATTATTAAACATCTTAGCAAGGATGAAAGTTTGTAATATTTTGATTTTTATTGCTTTAAAAATTTCATTTTGAGTTTTTGCCAGTATAATTTTATTGCAATACCTGCTCCAATTAATGCACCGGCTAACATCTGTATGATTATTGTTCCACTACCTGGATCTAGATAAGCAAATGCGTTTGAAACTGAAAAATGACTAACTCCAAATAAAATTGCTAGAACTGAGTAGAAAATATTTTTGAATTTCAACAATGGACTACTCATAATCTATAAGATAAACCTTATTGATAATTTCAATCATTCTTTAGAAAACCATGCTTCATTAAAATTAATTCAAATTTTTCAGCTATTTTTTCCCATGTAAAATCTTGTTTTATTGTTTCATATCCTGTTTGAGAAATAATTTCTGAAAAGTTTGGTTCATCTATTAATTTCATAATATATTCTACAATTTTTTCTCCATCTCCGTTTTCAACTAATAATCCACTTTTTCCATCTTTGATTAATTCTGGAATTCCTCCTACATTAGATGCTATTATTGGTCTTTTCATTAATGCTGCTTCAATAATTGATTGTCCTAATCCCTCCAATCCTGATAATAATAAAAAAATATCAATCTCCGAAAAAAATTTCTTTATTTCTTTTGGATATTGCAAATTTTTCATCCACACAAAATTACTAAATTTTTCTAATTCGGGAATAATTTCATTTTTATAAATTCCATCTCCAGCTAGATAAAATGTAACATTTGGTAATTTTTTCAACACATATCTTAATGTTAATAATTCCCTTGTTTTGCCCCATACGTTTAATCCTTGGGCAAGTCCTACACATGGATGCTTTAATTTTTGATTTTGCATAATATCCCATTCATTAAGATCTCTTCCATCTGCTGGAAAAAATTCAATATTTTTTTCAGGATATCTCATTACTACTTCTTTTTCCAAGTATCTTGAAATCGGCAGAATCAAACTTGAGTTTTTGAAGCAATAATCCACTAATTCTTGATTCTTTTGTACTGCAATTTTCTGTTTTTTAGATTTGTAAATTGTTTCTTCAGCCCATTTTTTTTCTTCCCAATAATTTCCTCTAAATAAAATTGCAATTGGAATGTTATTCTCCAATACTATTTTTCCAATTTTTGTAATTCTATCTAATAATACAATATTTGGTTCAAAATCCAGTAATAGTTTTTGAAATCTTTTCTTCTTCTGAATTTTTTTCATAACGTTCAATTCAAAATATTTATCGATATAATCTAGGTCATGGATAACTTTGGTTTCTATTCCTCTTTTTTTTAATTCTAGTGCAAGTTGCTCCAAATGAATTAACCTATCTTTATTACCAATTATTAATATCTTAAAATTAAATTCATTCATAATTGCTTATTTTTGATATTGTGTTGTCCTCTTTTCATCATCACTAAACAACACTCCTACGGTTCTCAACAATGAGATGTTGTTTTCTTCACAATATTCAATTAATTTTTTTATATAATTTTGAAAATTCTCTGTATCTTCATTATTTCTAATTATTGATGAAAATAAATCATCATGATCTAACATCACAATTTTTTTATTGGATTTTAAAGAATTACATATTTCATCAATATTCAATACTGCTTTCTGACTTTCAATCTTTGGTACTATGTCGATATGCTCAGGTATTTTTTGCAGAAACTCTTCCAAATCTTGCTTTGTCTCAACATTTGATACTGCAAAATATTTTACATGGGAATTTGATTCAAGAATTGGTATCATTTCATCTAAAGAATATCTATTATTTGGTGGTTTAATTCTACCAACCGGCAAATCTATGAAAAATTTTGCTTCTTTGTTTCTAGATAATTTTTCTTTTAATTCATCCAAACTATTACACCAGGCTAGATTAATTCGAAAAACTGCATCATCTGGTAATTTTATATCATAATTTTCTGCATTTTGAGAAATTAGTAACATATGATTCTGAAAAAATTTTGATTAATAAAAGATCCGTAGGATTTTTCAAAGATATTTTTAACCTAAAATTACTTTATAAGTCGAATTAATTCGAACGCTTCTGCTTTTTTTGTATTAGATTCTACTCCTCTTTGTATCGCAAAACTTTCTATAGAAGCCAATGAACGTGGGTGTGGAAAATTTTCTACTTCACTTTTATACATTTTAAATGCTTTAACTTTGTAACTAAATTCTTTAGATATGTCTTCATAAACATTATGTACTGTTGAAGTTTTCCGTTTCAATCCTGGAAATTCATATGATAACACTTGATTTACATTACTTGAATGTGGTCTTGTTACAACCAATGTTGATTCAAAAACTTTTTGGTGATCTTTATTGAGATCGTTATTTGGTGTGGTATATACAATTCTTGGATTAATTTTCTTTATCAATTTTTCAAGTTTTTTATTAATTTCTACATGTGGAATCATATCTAATTTCATATCTGGAAAATCTAAAAATGTGTAATTAGATATTCCTAAAATTTTTCCAGATTTTTTACATGCATTTTTCCTTTCTTCAATCATTTTTTTGTCAGAATATTGTGCCGAGGCTCCATCAGATACCACGCATAAATGAATTTTATTGCTTTTTGACAATTTTTTGATTGTACCTCCCATTCCTATAACTTCGTCATCTGGATGGGCGGCTAAAATTAGAATATTCATAATAATCAGTTTTCTCTCTCTTTAAAAAAATTTTAGTATAATTTGTTTTATTGAATTCATTATATGGTATAATTTCTAACAAATCATTTTATGTGTTAAAAAACTACATAAAATAAAATGTATATTTTAGGATTAAATCATGGTGAAATCAATTCATCTGCCGCCTTATTGAAAAATTCAAAAATTATTGCTGGTTCTGGTGAAGAAAGATTTTCAAGAAATAAAAAAACAAAAGATTTTCCTCAAAATGCAATTAACTTTTGTTTAAAAAGTGCTGAAATAGATCTTACTCAATGTCAATACATTGCTCAAGGTTGGAATCCTGCAGAATATTGGAAATTCTTTAACTATTCTTCCATATCTGATTCGCGAGTGAGACGAGAAGATTATCTTTTTTCTATACCTGATAATTTATTTAAAATTATTCCGCGAGAAGTACCAGACTGGCTTTTATTAGATTCCGCAAAAAATTCATCTCTTCCTCCTGTTTATTTTGTTAAACATCATTTAGCACATGCAGCAAATGCATTTTTTCTTTCCCCTTTTAAAAAATCTGCCATATTAACATGTGATTGGCGTGGAGAATTTGAAACAACATCTATTGGTATAGGAAATAATAATTCAATTGAAATCTTTTCTGTTAATGAAATGCCTCATTCGTTAGGAATGTTTTATGCAACTTTTACTGAACTATTGGGTTATAGACGTGATAATGATGAATGGAAAGTAATGGCATTATCTGCTTTTGATATAGATGCTGATGATTATTTTGAAAAAATAATGAATACCATAAAATTAAAGGATAATGGTTTTTTTGAATTAGATTCAAATTACTATCAAGGTCCAAATTTACCATCCCCTGATTTACTCTCTAAAAATTTAATAGATTTGTTAGGTGGTCGTGTTGGTAAAAAAGATGAACAACCTGATGAATGGCATTACAAAGTTGCAAGTGCAATGCAAAAAGTCGCTGAAAAAATTGTATTTAATCTAATTAATTTTTTATATGAAAAAACAAAATTAGAAAATTTAGTTTTAAGTGGTGGTTTTTTTATGAATTCTGTTTTAAATGGAAAAATTACTTCTAACAGTAATTTCAAGAATATCTATGTTTCTTATGCCCCTGATGATCTAGGAAATAGTATGGGTGCAGCATTATATGTAAACCATGTAATTCTAAATCAAAAAAGAGATAGTTCCTTCAACTCAAGTTATCTTGGACCAAAATTCAGTGATGATGATATAACTAAAATTTTAGATGATCAGAACATATCCTTTGAAACGCTTAATCATCGAAATGAAACTATTGCTAAATTATTATCTGAAAAAAATGTTATTGCAATATTTGAAGGAAAATCTGAATTTGGAGAAAGAGCCTTAGGAAATCGTTCAATTTTAGCTGATCCTCGAGATGAAAATATGAAAGATAAAATCAATTCTGTCATCAAGTATAGAGAAAGTTATCGTCCATTTGCACCTTCAGTAAAATTTGAAGATGCTGACAAATATTTCGAAGTTCCAACGGGGTACGAATGTTTCTTTATGGAAAAAGTTATTCCTGTAAAAATGTCATATAGGAAAAAATTGCCTGCTGTGACTCATATTGATGGTTCTGCTAGATTACATACTGTAAAAAAAGAACATAATCCAATTTTTTATGATCTTCTAAATGAATTTGAAAAAATTTCAGGCTATCCAATTTTGTTAAATACGTCTTTTAATTTGAATGGAGAACCTATAGTTAATACACCTCAAGATGCTCTCAATACGTTTTCTAACAGTAATTTAGACTATTTATTATTACAAAAATTCTTAATTAAGAAAAATTAATTATTCAAAAAATTCTTTCACTGACTCACAAACATATGAGATTTCATCTTTTTTTAATCCTGGAAAAATTGGTAAAGAAAGAATTGTTTTAGAAATTTTTTCTGTTACTGGTAATTCATCTTTTTTATATCCTAAATTTTTATAATAAGTTGATAAATGAATTGGATCAAAAAATATTTTTGTCATTATACGTTTTTTAGAGAGATGTTGTTGTAATTTGTCTCTTGTTTTATTTCCTTTCACTTGAATTGTGTATAATTGATAAACATGTTCTTCATTATGTGAAGTATATGGAGTAATTATCGCTTCAATTTTTTTAAATTTTTGATCATAGATTTTTGCATGTTTTTTCCTCAATTCTATTATTTTATCTAATTTATTTAATTGTGCATTACCTAAGGCTGCAGTCATACTTGACATTCTCCAGTTAAATCCAATTGATATGTAATTTGGTTGTTTATTTGTTCTGAAATAATTATTATTTGATTCACGTCCATGTGAACGGATTAATTTTAATTTTTCAAAAAGATCTTTGGAATTTGTACAAACTGCCCCACCTTCACCTGTTGTTAAAATTTTATTAGGTGCAAAACTAAAAATTGACATTTTTCCAAATACTCCTACTGGTTTGCAATTAATTTTTGTTCCAAATGCTTCTGCACAATCTTCAATTAATGGAATATTCTTTTTCAAACCAATTTTTCTAATTTCTTCTATATCACATGATAATCCTCCATAATGAATTGGAATTATTGCTTTAGTTTTTTTCGAAATCTGTTTGACTAGTGATTTTGGGTTCATTCCAAATCGTTTTTCATCTATATCGACAAATTTTGGCTTTGCTTTTACCATTAAAGGCCAATTTGCTGTAGCAATGAAAGTGAATGATGGAACTAATATTTCTCCTGAACTAATATTCAGTGCTAGTAATGCTGCATGACCAGCTGATGTACCAGAATTGAATGTCACACAATATTTTGTTCCAATGTAATTTGATATTCTTTTTTCAAATTCTAAAATTTCAGGACCTATGGCCCAGTCCATTTTTCTTGATAATACTTTTGAAATAAGTTTTTCATCTTCTTTATCTGTAAAAATTCTATAAAGAGGAATTTTCCAATCCATTCTAATCAATTATTTTTTTAATTAACTTCATCAAATATTTCACTGATAACTTTATGAAGATTATTTTTTGAAATTTTCTTAGATGTACCTGAATTAAATTCTTTTAATGAAAGTGGTTTCTTTGCTTGTTTTTTTGAAATTTTATACATATCCCCTAAATCATGGCAAAATTCAATTTCATCGTTAGTTACTAACATTTCGTTAAATCTTTCATATTCCCGAATTTTTGAAATTCTTATTTTCGAAGTTTTTGTTACGCCTGTTTTTTGTTTATAGACTTCAATCATACTTTTTGCAAATTCTTCAATCCTTACTGATGGCATTTTTAGGATAAAAGTTTCAGAATCTTTTGCTATGTTCCCAATTTTTAGTATCATTGATGCAGCATCTGATATTGACATGATAAATCTAGTCATTCGTTTATCCGTGACTGTTAACGGTAAATTTTTCTTTAATTGTTGAAAAAATATCTGAAAAACTGATCCTCTCGAACCAATAACGTTTCCAAATCTGACAATTGAAAACACTGTTTTTTTATTTTCATTATATGTTCCGGCAACTAATGTTAATCTCTCTGCAAGCATTTTACTTGCACCTAATGTTGTAGTTGGGTTAGTTGCTTTATCCGTACTAATAAAAATAAATTTTGAAACTCCTTCAAGAATACTTGATTCTAATATGTTACTTGTTCCTAAAACATTTGTTTTTACTGCATCAAATGGATTTTCTTCACAAATATCTATGTGCTTCATAGCTGCTGTATGAAATACAATATCTACATTTCTTAAGGATAGTTCACAACGTTCCTTATCTCTAATATCTCCTACAATGTATTTAATTATTTTATTTTCTCCTAAAATTTTTCTTGAATCAAAAATAGAATTTTCATCATTTGTCAAAATTTTAATCACTTTTGGCTTACATCCAATTAATTTTTTAACTAAAGCAATTCCAATTGAACCTGTTCCGCCAGTTATCAGTATATTTTTATTTCTATACTCATTTTTTATTTTATTATCAATTTTTATCATTTAGAAATCTCCGTCTCTCATTTGATTTTTTATAAAATCAATATCTAAATCATTTTTAAAATTCCTTTTACTAACTAATTTAGAAATCTCGCTATGAAATTTTTCTATTTCTTTCATTTCATTTTCATCTATTTTTTCCCCATTTGAAATTTTTAAGAGTATTGAGGTTAATTTCAAATTCAATCTTAAAGTAGTTTCAGTATTAACTAAATTTCTTCTAGTATATGGGTTGCTTTCTACAAGAACATCTGCTTCTGATTTGTATGCAAGAGATTTTTTATAATGCCCGTATCCTACAGCAATTAGAAGCGGTATTCCTATACAAGTTACTATCACTACATATTGCTCAAAGCTGGGAAAAACTGCTTTTAATGCTGGATAATTATCAATTGCAAGAAAATAAGTAATAGTTAAGGTGTTAATTGCTGCAAGAATAAATGTGAAATATGTGGACCATCCCATTCTGAAATAAAACCATCCTCGAAAACCTAAATTACCTTTCATGTATTTTCTGTTTTAGACAACTATATCAATTTCACTAACTACCCATACTGAGAAAATATACTACACTGAAATTATTTTTGACAAAATAAGTTTCGTTGGAGAGTATTATTCTGAGATGAACATAATTTTATTATTTCTTCATTATTTGAAACATGAATCAATTCTTTGGTCTTTTCATCAATACAGTGTATTTTAAAATTAAATGATGATAAATAATCAAGTAATTCAATAGGACTAAAGTCTGCTTCTAAAACGTTTTCAGGCATAAATTCAAAAAGAATTTTAATTTGTTTATTATTTTCAAGAATTTCTTTCATTCCTTTTAAAACGCTAAATTCAAAACCTTCTACGTCTATTTTTATAAAATCAATTTGATCTGTTAAACCCAAATCATTGAAATATTTATCTAAATTAGTTAACTCTACTTGAATTTCACCTTTTGATTTTTCTGATTGAGGATAAATTCTGTGCATACCTGGATGATCAGATTGATACAAAGTAGTTTCTCCATGTCCTTGACCTACAGCTTTTTGTTCAGAAACAATATTTTCATAATTATTCATTTGAATATTTTTCTCTAAAATTTTAAAATTTGATGGATCTGGTTCGAAAGCAAATACTTTTCCATCAATATTTGTTATTCTGGCCATGTTGAGTGTATGTAGTCCAATATTTGCACCTACATCTACAACTATACTTCCAGCTTTTATTTTCTCTTCCATTATCTTTGCTTCTAGTTCTTCATATGTTCCATAATGAGATATAGCTAATGCTAAACCTTTTTTATTTAAGAATAATTTATTTCCAAAAACTTCTGCATAATCAGTCTGCAAATTTGCTAACGAATAATTTTTAATTTTTCGTACAAATGAATATCTTGTTAATCCTTTCCCTCCGAATAATTTTTTTCCTTTTTGATATAATCTAAATAATATTCTAGTTATTATCATGCTATCTAATCCTCAATTTTTAATTCATTTTTATACCATGCTATTTCATCTTCTAATCCTTTTTCAAATAAAATTTTAGGAGTAAATTCAAGTTCTTTTACAGCTTTTAAATTGTCACAAACAAAATTATAGTTATCAGATTTTTTATGATGTGTAATTTTACTCTTAGATTTAGTAATCTCGATTATTTCTTTTAAAATTAAATGATTCGAAAATCCTTTTCCTGTACCTATATTGATTATTTTATTTTGATTTAATTTTATTGCACTAATTATTGCTCTTATGACATCTGAAATATGAATAAAATCACGTAAGCTTTTTCCGTATACATCAATTGGTTCATTTTTTAATGCTTTTTCTATAAAAATAGGAATCATTTGATCAGATCTATCTCTTTGACCATAAATTGTTGATATTCGTAAAATCGTTAAAGGTATATTTTTATTATTACAATGTAATTTTAGGTATTTTTCTGCAGCGAATTTTCCACATCCGTAAAATGTAATTGGTTTTATCGGGAAATTTTCATCCACTGGTGTATTTGTTGGTTTACCATATACTGCTACACTACTTGCAAACAGTATTCCTTCTAATTCTTTTAATTGCTGAATTAAAAGAATTGTACCTTTGATATCTAATTCAATTGTATGGCGTGCACTAGACATTTCATTTGGTTTAGAAAATCTAAATTGGGAACTCAAATGAACAAGAAAATCAATATTTTGTAAAAAATCACTTTTTTCTTTAATATCGTCTTCATTCATAAGATCACATTCAATGAAATTAATTTTTTTTGTATGAACCAAATCTTTAATCTCTCTAAGATTTTTCATATTTCGACCGATTACTGTTACATTTGCACCATTCTTCAATAATTCTTCAGTTAAGAATGAACCTACTTGTCCTGTTCCTCCTGTAATTAGAAAATTTTTATTGTAAATGTTTGATTTCAAAAATATTCTTACTCCATAATTTTTTTGATTGTTCTTTCTAGTCCTTCATCAATTCTAGTATTTGGTTTAAATTGTAATTCAGAATTTGCAAGAGAAATATCACTTACGAAGTCAAATTGTTCTGCTTCTTTAAAAATTGGTTTAATTTTATTATTCATTTTTTTACTAATAATGGATATTAAATCTAAATTGGTTGGAGAATCAATACCGCCTATATTGAATATACCTGGCGTTTTATTTTCTAACCAAATTAAGATTGCATTTATTGCATCGTCAATAAAAAGATGATTTCTACGTTGTAGACCATCTCCAAAAATTGTTGGATTCTTTCCATCTGCAATTAATTTTATAAAAATATGAATCGCTTGACTTGCATAATGTGACAACAAACCATAAATCCCCATATATCTGAAAATTGTAAGATTAATTCCTCTTTTTTCCGCAAAAACTTGGAGATATTTTTCTGTAACTATTTTACTTGCTCCATATACCGTATGTGGATCTTCAAGATGTTTTTCTGTTATGGGATTTTGTTTTGGAATACCATAAACCATGTATGTACTTGTAAACAAAATATTTTTTAATTTTGGCAAATTTTCTAATAAATTCATGGTTCCTTCAAGATTAACATCAACACTTTGAATTCCATTATTTTCTACATCCGATCCAATGTCTATTTTACTGGCTAAATGGATTACTGTATCAATATCTTCCAAGATTGATTTTTTTTCAGAAAGTTGTTTTTTATTTGTGATATCTAGTTGAACAAAATTTTTATCAACACCATTTTGATTTAAAATATCTATTCCAATAAATGGAATGTCATTCTCATTTAGCTTTTTTCCTAACACAGTTCCAATGTTTCCAGATGCACCTGTAACAAGTAATTTCATTAAATTTCGCTTTCATTGATAACTAAAATTTGTAATATAAATAACGTGTTTAAAATGATATTTAGCGATTTTGTATGATTCATTCAACTCATTTTAAATTGAGTGAACTTAAACTAGTGATATGACAACCGTTGGAATTCATCAACCTGAATATCTTCCATGGTTAGGATTTTTTAAAAAAATTATGAATTCGGAATTATTTGTATTACTAGATGATGCACAATTTAGAAAAAAAGGTTGGCAAAATAGGAACAGAATACGTATAAAAAATGGGACCACATTGCTAAGTATTCCGGTCCATGCACATTCTTATCCAAAAATTAATGAAGTAACAATTGATAATGAAAAAAATTGGTCATTTAGACATCAAAAATCCATACTTTCCAATTATGCTAATGCGCCATTCTTTGATGAAATTAAAGACGTAATTGAATCAATTTTTAATAAAAATTTTGAATATTTGGTAGAACTTAATACTGAAATTATCAAATTGATTATGAATGTACTAAATATAAAAACAAAAGTTTGTTTTTCATCTGAACTCCATATACTCAAAAAAGGTTCTGATAGAGTTCTTGATATTTGTAAAGCTGTAGATGCTAAAAATTACATAACTGGAACATTTTGGGCCGAATCAAATCTCCAAATTGAAGAATTTCAAAAAGCCAACATTAATGTCGAATTTCAAAAATTTCAACATCCAACTTATAATCAAATTCATGGTAAATTTGTACCAGAAATGTCTATCATTGATTTACTTTTTAATGAAGGCAAATCTAATGCAAAAAAGATTTTGCATGATTCATCCGTAGATTCACGAAATGCATGATTCTTAAATTAGCATAATCCCTAAGTTGAGAATAATATTACTCAGTAAAGAATTTTAAATTAAAAATTATCTTTCAAGCAGGATGGTAATTAAGGTACTTGCAATAGGGGATATTGGGAATACTATTCAAACAATTCAAAAATTTGTAAAAAAATCTCAAATTCATTTGATAAATTATCCTCAAGATGGTTCGGCATTTTACGTCAATGCTGAAGATGTAGAACTTTTTGAATCAAGGAAGGTAGTAGATCAGGTAAAAAAAATAAATGAAATTAAAGATAATTTTGATATTTGTTTAACTACCGCATCAGAAAGAATAGCATATTTAGCCGATCTCAACTACATTGCATACTATTTGGGCCGAGACATAGATGCCCCTATGTTCATAAAGAATTCAACCGAAGAGTGGCAAAATGAACCACTCCACAAATTAAATTTCTTTGAAAGAAAATTTTATTGGAATGCTTTTAAAAATGCAATAGCGCATGTTGCAGGTAAATGGCAATTTGAACATTTATCGAAGTACACACAAAATGGTATTAATTCTGCTAGATATCCTATAGATCCTAATGAATTCAACCAAAACATAAATCCCATAGAATGGAAAAAAACAAAATTCACTTTTTTCAGTCCATTAAGATTAGATAAATCTAAAGGAAGTGATTTGTTATGGGATGCAATAAAACTTTGCAAGTCAGATTTTGAAATTATTGGTGTAGACTGGTTTGAAGAAGCAACTGAGGAGTCACGGATATTTAAAAAGAAATTAATCGACGAAATGCCTCCTCAAATCAAATTAATACCTCTGATCAAAAGATCAGAAATTGGAAAATATTATGCAATGGCAGATGCTGTAATTGCTAACATGTTCTTAGGAACATTTGAAAATGTAAGTTTAGAAAGTGTCATGTGTGGCACACCTGTAATTCAATACACTGATGATAAAAGAAAAATTCTTGTCAGTGGAAAAGAAATGAAATCTCCTTTTTTACCAAACTCTAACGATCCACAATCAATTGCAAATGTAATAGATAATGTTGTTGAATCTAAAGAATTCAGACAAAAACTATTGGAGGATGAATACAAATTTGTTAAAGAAATTTCTGACCCAATTAAATGTGCTGAATGGTGGGATGATTTATTTGAAAAATTAACCAATCAGCACACATCAATTAAAAAGAATTCATCTCCAATTAGAATTAAATTCCGATTACTTGAATTCTTAATCTCGAATAGATTGTATTTTAACAAATTTAGAAAATTATTTTATGGTACTCATAAAAAAACTGGTCAAACTCTTTATGATAATCCTCCATCAAAAAATTAATTCTATAAATAACCTAACTTCTTTAATTCTTCTTTAATTACTTCGTCTTCATCTGAAGCATTTTTCAAATTTCCAAAATCTTTTTTCATCTCTTTTAAGATGTTTTCCATTTCTATGACTGTTTTTGGTTTATTTTTTGCAATATTATTATTTTCAAATGGATCATTTTCTAAATCATATAATGTTACATCCTCATTTTCATCTCTTGAATTTCTGAAATACTTGTATTTGCTAGTACGTAATCCTATTCTATCTAGTGGTGATTCTTCTTCATATGGAATTGTATGTAAGAAAATTTCTCTTTCCAAAATATTATTTTCATTGATTAAAGGAACTAAACTAGAAGAATATTTTGTATTTTTGAAAGGAATCTCCAATAGTTCAAACAATGTTGGAAAAATATCTAAATTTGATATTTGGTTTGAAATTATTTTTTTAGATAAATCTGTATTACTGATAAAAAATGGAACATGTAAAATCTCATCATGTAATGATAATGTAAAATATGGTTCTCTTGAACGTTTTTGGTATGGAGTTAAATTTTGATTATAATGTTCGGATTTTCTTTTTCCAATTCCTTTTTTAATCTGACCCAAAATTTTTCCTGTTACTTTATGAGTAGATTTCGGCAAAATAGCTCGTCCTAAACTGGTTGCAGTTTTTAATTCAGGTTCAAATTGAAAAGAAAACTTTTCACCATACGGAATTTTATCTCCATGATCTGCAGTAATTACTAAAATTGTATTCTTTAAATCAATATTTTCCAATATTTTTTTTAATCCATTATCAATAGATGAAACAGTTTTTGAATACAGTGAATCTCCGAATTTTTCTGATTCAAATTCATTGATGTCTTTTGGTATACGTCCTTCTTTTAATGGATGTAAATCAAATAAATGAATATAACAAAACCACGGAGATTTATTTTTTAATGAATCTAATAAATTTGAAATTTTTTCTATCATTCCAGAAAAAAGGGTTTCTGGCGGTGGTCCTGAATCAAATGTACAATTTTCATTTTCTAAATAATCTTTTATTGAATTAAATGATGTTAACTTTGGAATTAATCCTGAAATCGTGTATCCTTGTTTTTTGAATGTAGCAATGTGATTATCTTCTAACAAAATGATTTTTTTTGCCCTAATGCCTGTTTCAAATTGAAATTTTGAATTAAATAAACAATTTAACGAAATATGAGTTCCATCACCTGGCACAAAAGTATTTTCAAAATAAATCCCTTTATCTCTTAATGAATCCAAAAATGGAGTATAAGATTTTCTTTCATTACCATAAACTTGATCTGCTCTTAATCCGTCAATCAAAATGAATAATACATTTTTTTTCACAATAAATTTTTCAATAATTTGTTGGTAAAAAGTTTTTCATAGAATTTGTAAAACACAAATCATTTTATTTCCATCCATGAATTTTTATGATTATGAAATTTTTGAAATATTTGTTCATAAAAGAATAACAAATTATAATTAATACAATTCTTCATTCATAATATGTTGGATTCTGAAATTAATACTACTATGCTGAGACTTGGTAATAATTTTCTTGGAATTTTAAATGATATTAAAAGACGGCCTGAAGATGCTGCTACTGAATTAGGTGTATCAGAAGAACTAATTTTTTCTATTATTGAAGGACGTTCTGAACTACCTTCTGATTTAGTTGATAAAGCTGTTAAAATTTGGCCTGTAAATAAAAGAGATTTTTACATAATTGAGGATGATTGTCCTGATGGAATAAAATTGATGTCAGCAAGTGATTCAGAAAAATCTAAAAGAATCATGGAGCGTGCAGGAAAACCATATTATGAATATCGAGATACTGCAATGAGTAAAGTTGCACCATTTAGACCTGAATGGATTATGGAATTATGTAATGTAGAAAATAATGATCCTGAAAATAAATTAGTTCAATGGAACAATGGACATTTTTTACATCAGTTTACATATTTTATTGGAAATGTAAATTTTTACTATAAAGATGAAAATGGGAAAAAACAAACTGCAGTCATGAATACTGGGGATTCTATGTATATTACTCCATTTGTACCACATACTTTTGCCACAAGACAAGGTTCAAGTTCTAATGGATTGATACTTGCACTAACATATGGTGGAAAATTAACTGGAGAACACCAACAAGAACTCTCATCAATGTCAAATCTTGGTTCTGAATTTGCATTAGATTTCTCATCTAAAAATAAAGCAAGTAGTTCTTTACTAAAATACCATCGTGAAATTTCCAGTTTATCTCTGGAAGAATTATCTATCCGTACATCTATCCCCGTTGATGAATTGGAAAGTTTTGAATCTGATTCAAAAATTCCAACTTCCCTTCAACTTGAAAACATTGCTAATGCTTTTGTTGTTAATATTAGAGATTTATTGCCTAACGATAAAGTTGAAAAAAAAGTCATAATCACACAGAATGACAAAACTCGTTCTTGGTTTTTTCCAGAAAATAAAAAATTTTACAAATTTCATGAATTAGCATCTACAACTGCGTTGCCATTTTCAAAATCCTTCAAAGTTGATATATTGAATTCCACTGATCCTTCTTTAGATTTACGATCTGGTTTACATCAGTACGTGTATAATATTGGTCAACAATCTGTGGTAATCCATTGGCAACTAAATGACAAAATATTTGAACAAAAAATTGAACCCAATGATTCTATTTACATAAAACCTTTCATTAAACATAACTTCCGTGGAACCGGGAATCTCTTGATTTTGAGAGTTGGAGGTAAAATCCCTGGCGATTCTCAAAGAGAATTATCAATAGTTGGAAAAAATAATGCACAAAGGGCTATTTCTGAAACTATGCTCTGGTTTGATAAAACAGGTAAAAACTAAATTTTCAAAATTAACGTAATATGAATAAAAAAAATGTTATTATAATTATGATAGATGGTGGACGTCTTGATTATGCACTAAATTCAAAAATTTTTTCAAAGATTAGAGATGAATCTATTTTTCTTTCACAATCTATTACATATGGTCCTCATACAATAGCCGCAATGCATGCTGTTTTTAGTGGATGTTATGGTTCAAGAACTGGAACAAATAGCTATTGGTCTACTTTTAAATTCAAAAAAAATAATTTTAAAACAATTACCGAATATCTGCATGAAAACAATTACTACACTCAAGCAGATGTTATTAATCAACTAATTGTTCCAAAACAAGGTTTTGATAAATTTGTTGTACATGATGAAGATAAAGATGATCTAATAAAAAGACATTCTGAAATTCTTCAAGAATTGAAAAATATATCTAATGAAAAAAACTTTTTTGTATATTTACATTTTAGTAATATTCATACAGGAATTAAAAAAGAAGTTTTAAATGTATATCATAATCATAGTAGAGAGTTTTTTGAAAATGTTAGTGTTAATACAAATCGATATCAGAATTTATTTGGAAAAGCAGAAAATTATATTGAAATTATTTTAGATGAAATTAGAAAATTACAATTAGATGACGATTCATTAATTTTAATTATGTCTGATCATGGAGTTAGTGTTGGTGAAAAATTTGGTGAACATGCATATGGTGCCTTCTGTTATGATTACACACTAAGAACTTTTACATATTTTATGACACCTGAACTTCCTAAATTTGAAATTAATCAACAAACAAGAACCGTAGATTTCATGCCTACAATTCTTGATTATCTAGAAATTCCCATTGATAAAAATTATGCTGAACTTGACGGAGTTTCTTTGATTCCTTTAATAAACGGAAAATCTGTTCAAGAAAATTATGCATTAACTGAAACAGGGAATCCTCTTTATGAAAAATCTCCCCCTAAAGAACCAAATGTAAAATCTATTCGTACATCAAAATGGAAATTAATATTTAATGAACATGATGACACTAGAGAATTATACAATCTTGAAATTGATCCTCATGAAAAACAAAATCTTATTGATACTGGAGAAAAAATAGAAAAAATTCTTTGGGAAAAATTATCTGAACTAATTAACAGGAAAGACTGAGTTTAACTTCTTTTCAGCTATTTTCAAATCTTGCATGGTATCTATTTCACACCATTTTCCTGAAATAAAAACCGGTTCTAATTTTATTTTACAGTCAATTAACTCCTGGAACATATCTGTTAGATATGCTTTCAAAATTGATGATGCATTATGAAATTTTGTATTATTTTTTTTTAGTAATTCTTCATATTTTTTAACAAATATTTCTGAACCTTTTTTTGTGAATTTTACTATGCCTAAAAATTCTCCAACATCATTGGAATTATACTTGATATTTTTTTTAATTTTTATGATATCATTTTCTTCGTTGAATAACACATTTTCAGCTTCTGATTCTGGATGTTCTGTTCTTCCTAAGTAATTCTCTCTCCACTCCGTATCTACAGCTAATGAAATATCTCCTTTTGAATCTAAAATTTGCTGTAAAATTTTTTCTTCAAAAATTATATCTGAATACATCACCACAACATCATTTTTTAAAAATTCTTTTCCTTCCATCAAGCTTCCTAAAATATCATGTTCTTCATGGTTGACGTCATTTACAAAATTTATGCTACTATCCATCTTCTCAAATTTTTCACTATATTTTCCTGTAATGACAGTTATATTTTCAATCCCATTTTTTTTGATTGCATCAATTTGATAGTGAATTATAGATTTTCCATTTATTTTTATTAATGATTTTGGCGTATTTTTCATATGATTACTAATTCTCTTTCCAGAACCTGCAGCAATAATTATTACATTCATTTTAATTAATTGCTGACATAAATCTACTTTTAATTTTTTCTGGAGAAATATTTACTCGTGAACTCTTTTTTGTTCCTTTACTTAATCGGATATGTATTAAAATCGGTCCTTTTACCTTTTGGATTTTTTTTAGGGTTATTTCAAGATCTTTTTTAGTTTTAACCGAAAAAACCTTGTAGTTACTTACACTGGCAATTTTTGAAATATTGATTTCTTTTGAGTGAGTGGGCTGACCTCCAGTTGATTCATGAATACTATTATCAAAAATTACATGAACTAAATTTTTTGGACGTAAAGATCCAATTGTGACAATCGAACCTAAATTCATTAAAATATTTCCATCACCGTCAAAAACAATTATTTTTTTTTTAGGTTTTTTTAATGCAATTCCTAACCCTATGGATGAAGATAATCCCATAGATCCAATCATGTAAAAATTTGTATTCTTTTCTAAACTTGAGAAAAGATCTCTACTGATGAATCCATTTGCAGAAACTATTATGTCGTTTTTCACATGTTGGCAAACAATTTCTATTGCATCTCTTCTAATCAAGAAATTCTCTCCTTATGATCAGTGCCACTGGAATATTTTTTTTAATTTTTGATAGTGCCCATTTACATTTATTCTCCCATGTTTTTTCATCTAATATTCTATTTTCAAGATTTAGATTTTTTAATAAATCTGGTTGAATTTTTCCAATTTTTTCATGTTCCGGCGCATCATCTTTCAAAAATCCTCTCCATCCAATCAAAAAAATCATTGGAATTTCATATAATTGAACTAATGATGTGATTGTACTAATAGAATTTGCAAATCCTGCATTTTGCATAAACATTAGAGTTGGACTATTAGCTAAAATCATGCCAGTTCCAATTCCAATTGCTTCTTCTTCTCGATTTGCAATTAGAATTTTTTTAGATTTTAATCCTTCATCAATAAAATGTTTTAATGTAGAATCAGGTACGCCAACAAAATTTTCTATTTCATTTTTTTTAAAATATTGAAATATTTTTCGTTGTGTTTTTTCATCCATCTATATATCCCATTTTTTTTAAATCTTCTTCAATATTTTTCTCTTGATTTTTAATTTCATACATTTGTTGTAAATCGAATATATCTTCCATTGAAGACATTTCTTGTTTAACATCAGTAATTTTTTGCCCTTCTTTGATTTCTTTTAAAGTATTATTCATTGCAGAATAAGATGCTCTCAATGTTTGATTTGCATAAATAATCATTTTAAATTTATTTTTTATCAATTCATTAATTTCAATCGTTGGATAAGTTGTTGGAACTACCACTAATGGTATGTTTCCTTTCCACAATTCTGAAAATTCCAAAATTTCATCAGGCGTATTACTTTTTGAATGAATAAGAATTGCATCTGCACCTGCATCTTGATATGCATCTGCTCTTCTTAATGCTTCTTTCATTCCCAATCCTGCAATTAATGCTTCAGTTCTTGCAATAACCATGAAATTTTTATTTTGTTTTGCTTCTTTTGCAGCCAAAATCTTTGCAACAAATTCCTTTTCAGATATTAATTCATGTGTTCCATTTTGTAATAAACTATTTTGTTTTGGAAATGTCTTATCTTCTATACAAATTGCAGCAATACCTGAACCTTCAAATTTTTTCACTGTATGTCTGACATTACTTGGACCACCAAATCCTGTGTCACAATCTGCAATTACTGGAATTTCACATGAATCAACAATATTTGTTGACACATTCAAAAATTCTGTCATTGTTAGTATACTTGCATCTGGTAAAGCATGTGTTGCTGAAATGGCAAAACTTCCTGTCCAAATTGCATCAAATCCGTTAATTTCAACCAGCTTTCCAGACATTGCATCAAATGCTCCACCAACTCTTAAGATTGGTTTTGATTCAATTAAATCTTGTAACATGTCTGAATTTTGCATTCTAAAAGTCCTATTCACAACAACATTTTAAGTTATAAAAAATATTCCATTAACATATTCTATGTTTACCGTCAAACAACCATCAAAAATCATTTTTGGAAAAAATTCTGGTTCAGAATTTGATTTTCCAAAAGATTGTTTAGTAATTACATCTTCTGGTGCAAAAAAACGAAATTGGTTATCATATCTAAATTTAAATCCAGATTTGATTTTTGATCAGGTTGAATCAAATCCTTCAATAAATACTACCGAAAATATAATTGACATTTTCAAAAATTCCAATTTTTCAACTATTGTTGGAATTGGTGGTGGCAGTGTATTAGATGTAGCAAAATTTGTAGCGTACAAAATGAACAAATTAAAAATTTTAATTCCTACAAATTTTGGAAGTGGAAGTGAAGTAACAAGAATATCTGTTTTGAAAGTAAATGGTTTGAAAAAAAGTTTTCATGATGATAAACTTTTTGCAGATATTGCCATAGTAGATTCAAATTTTATACACGAAACAAATGAAGTAGTTTTTAAAAATTCTGTTATTGATGCATGTGCTCAATGTACTGAAGCATTCGATAGTAAAATTTCTAATAATTATACAAAATTCTTATGCAATAAGGCATTTGATATTTTAGAAAATGCAATATTAACTCAAAAATATGATAATATTCCTTTAGGATCTCTAATTTCTGGCTTAGGCTTTGGAAATTCTTCTACTACGTTAGGTCACGCATTATCGTATGTCTTTTCTAACGAAGGTTTTTCACATGGTCATTCTCTTGCATACACCACTACTTTTGCACACAAATTCAATTCATCTAAATTCTCAGAAAGATTTGAAAAAATAGTTGATGTCCTAAATTTTAAAAAAATTCATTTAACTCAAAATTTTGATACTGCAGCAAAATTAATTTTAACTGACAGAAAACATCTTGACAATAATCCTAAAATTGTTACTAAAGATGATATTATACAAATTTTAAAATCAATTAATCAATTAGAATAATTAATTTTTAAATAAAATTTTAATTATGTTTTTTTAATTCAAACCATTTAATCATCTGTTCTAATCCGTCATTTAAACTAGTTTTTGGTTTAAATCCAATTTCTTTTTCTGCTTTTTTATTACTAACACACCTTCTTGGCTGTCCATTACTTTTTGAATTATCCCATTTAATTTCTCCTGAAAACTTCATAATTTTTGATATCATTGTTGCTAAATCTTTTATTGATATTTCATATTCTGCTCCTAAATTGATAGGTGATGCATTATCATATTTTTCTGCTGCTAAGATTATTCCATCTGATGCATCATCTACGAATAGGAAATCTCTAGTTGCATTTCCATCTCCCCATAATTCGATTTCATCAGAATTTTTTTCTATAGCATTAAAAATTTTTGAAATAATTCCTGGTATTACTCCTGATGTTTCGATATGAAAATTATCTCCAGGTCCGTAAATGTTGGTTGGTATAACTGTGATTGAATTAAATCCAAATTGCTGGCGATAGGCATCTGATTGTGTAAGCATGATTTTTTTAGAAATACCATAAGGTGCATTGGATTCATCAGGAAATCCATCCCATATCTCCTCCTCTGAAAATGGGATTGAAGCAAATTTAGGATAACTACAAACAGTTCCTAACCCAATAAATTTTTCAACATTTTCATTTTTTGCCTCATGAAGAAGTTGCGTATCCATCATAACATTGTCATAAAACACACTCGCAGGATTTTTCCCCATATACCCAATTCCTCCTGAATTTCCCGCTAAATGAAATATGATATCAATATGTTTAACAATTTTTTGACAATCCTGCTGTTTTCTTAAGTCAAATTCATTAGATGATGGAGAAGAAACCTCTCTTGCCCCTGATTGTTTTAATTTTTTGAGTAAATTTCTTCCCAAAAAACCATTTCCTCCTGTGACTAAGATTCGTTTATCTTTTAGATTCATTTTCTCTCTTTTTTGTGATCCTAGTATAACCTTACTAACAAATTATTTAATCACTTCTTTAATCTGATAAAATATTGGAAAATTTTAATCCAATAAATCCTGCCATCACTCCTATCCATCTAGTAAAAAATCTAATGAATACTACTACTGCAGTGGCTAGATGAAATTCTATACCATTGATTGATAAGAATCCAACTAAACTTCCTTCAACAACGCCTATTCCTAATGGTAGAAATGAGATTACACCTAAAATTATTGATGATGTGTAAATTGACATTAAAACAAAATAATCTATTATATCTATTCCAAATGATAATAATGTTAGATATGCTATCATTGAATCAAGAAACCAAAAAATCACAGATAAAGTAATTGATAAAGGAAAAATTTTTCCTCTCGTTGATTTTTGTATTACATTAAATGATTTTGGTAATTCATTTGAAAAACTCTTAAGAAATTTTATTTTTTTTATTTTATTTAAAAATTTTAAAAATATTTTTTCAGAAGACGTAACTATTAAAAAAATACTTATTCCAATTGCCAAAACACCAAATATGTAAATACTGTATTCAAAAACTAGTATTCCAAATAATGATATTATAGCAATTGCAAAAAAATCATAAAATCTTTCAACAATCACCAAGGGGGCAGTCTTACTTCGTGAAATATTGAATTTATTTTTTAATAATTGTGATTTTATTAATTCACCAACTTTTCCAGGCGTAACTCCTAGCGCAAAACCTGAAATGAAAATCATAAAATTATCTTTTAATGGAATATCTATATCAGAATTTTTTAATAATAAATTCCATCTTAAAAAAAGAACCCCCCATGTTAATGGTATTAGTGGAATAATGATTGGCAAATATTGAAAATCAAAATCATTAATCTTCTCTGAAATTATATTGACATCAAATGCAATTAGAATTACTGCATATATTGCAATAATTCCCAAAATTCCTATCAAAAGACTTTTTTTAAATTTCATTAGAATCATTAGATTTTTTTATATTGTATAATATTTTGGAAATATTCTGATTTTATGTATTTATAGCAGATACGGAGCTGATTCTTATGAAACTTGAAGCACGTAAAACGTGTCGAATTTGCAATTCTGAACGTCTTACAGATATTATTTCATTAGGTGAACAACATATTGCAGCTTATACCCCAAAAGGTTCAGATCCAAAACCAGTTTTAGAAAAATTTCCTTTAGAACTAATCAGATGTTGCGAACAAGACTGTGGGCTAGTTCAGTTACGCCATTCTACTCCTCCTGATATTTTATACGAACGTTATTTCTATCGCTCTGGAATTAATCAAACAATGACTGATAATCTTAAAGAAATCGTTGATCAAGCAATTTCAAAAATTAATTTAGAAAATAATGACATAGTTTTAGACATTGGTTGCAATGATGGAACATTGTTAAAAAATTATCAAAATAAAAAATTAAGAGCTGTAGGAATTGATCCTGCAAAAAATATGTTTGAATTTTCTAAAAATAGTGGTGCAGAAATAATTGTAGATTATTTTAATTCAAAAATGTTTGTAGAAAAATTTCATGATGAAAAGGCAAAGATAATCACTAGTATTTCCATGTTTTACGATCTAGAAAATCCCAATGAATTCGTTTCAGATATATCAAAAATTTTACATAAAGAAGGGGTTTGGATAATTGAACTGAAATATCTGCCAACCATGATTTTTCAGAATGCTTTTGATAATATTGTACATGAACATATAGAATATTATCACTTTTCAGTCATTGAAAACTTACTAAAAAAATTCAATCTCAAACCTGTAGATGTTTCATTAAACGATTCTAATGGAGGAAGTATTAGAATTTTCATAAAACATATTGAACAAAATATAGATGAAAAATCACAAAATAATCTGAATGAACTTAAAAAATCGGAAGAAAAATTAAATCTAAACACCGAAAAACCGTATAAAGAATTTTTATCTCGTTGTAAAAAACTTAAAGAAGAAACTATATCCTTTATCAAAAAAGAAGTTTCAGCTGGAAAGATAATTCATGCATATGGTGCATCAACAAAAGGTCATACAATTTTACAATA
>CEUL01105436.1_pt1 | contig 29491 bp, 28 predicted proteins | sample 427021 | NCBI WGS metagenome assembly CEUL01 (sample SAMEA2622800, study PRJEB7988) | marine metagenome | isolation source: saline water (ENVO:00002010), including | reverse complement strand
ATTACGAAAAACTATTGATTGGTATAAGGGTAGTCATAAATTAGAAGGTAGTGTTGATGAGGATATTTTATTAGAAAGAAAATAATTCTTTCATAGTTCTAAATCATGTTTTTTTCAAATTCAATATAATTTATATAAAAAATTTTAACTCTTTTATGTTCTTGTACTGATTTTGAATCGTAAACCTTTTCCAAATATGGATATTTTTTCTCATCAGTAAAAATTGAATCTAAATATTGAGTATTATTTGTTTGATATATTACTAAATGAGTTAAACCTTTTTTGTAATTTTCAAAAATAAAATCTTCAATATTTTCATGTTCTTCAGTTGCAAATTTCTGTACATCGAATGATATTTTTCTATTTTCACCGTATGGTAATAATTCCGGCCATTTTTCTTGCATAATTGCAACTTTCACAAACGTACCTCCATCATAATTGTTGATACCTTTTGCAAATTTTATAACGTTCATGGCATCTTCAAATGATTCTCTGTGATTAACATCATCATAAGTTATAACAATAAAAAATCCTGAAGAAATTACTATTGGAATAATTAGTAATAACACTTTTTTCCCAATTTTTGAATAAATCTGACCAACCCCATATCCGCAAAATAGTGTTACTATAGGAATTAATGTGAATAAATAACGTACCTCCTGAATTCCTTTCCCATATGCGTAAAAACCAGTAAGTGATAAAATAATAAAAAATATCAAAAATATGATCTTATTTGAAGAAATTCTTTTTTTGAATACAAAAATTGAAAATAATGCAATCCAAACTAAATTTGGCATTAGAACCCATACTAGGTACTTCGAATAGTTCAATATTCCATTTTTAATAAATTTTCCAACATTGTCGGTTATATTTCCCGTTTTTACAGATTGTTCGTTTGTATCCATAACCATTTCTTGTTCAGAAATTTGTGCAGCATAAATTACCGTGTCAAAAATGCTCATATTCATATCGCTTGCTAACGCAAAATCTGCTGCAACCACTATTATAAAAAATGAAATTAACCCAATTGCTAATTTAATAATTTTATTGAGATTGAAATCTTTTCTAATAATGAAACTAGAAATTAATGGTATCAAAATTATAATTGCTTCTTGTCTTACAATGAACGCGAAGCTTGCCATAATGTATGAAATATAGTGATATTTTGAATTTCTAACAAAAATAAACATTATTGATAAACTAATAAAAAATACAAAAAGTGGATCTGAAATTCCTAGTAAAGAATTTTCTATAATTTTTGGATTAAAAATGAATAATGATGCTGCAACTAGCCCAATTTCTTTGTTGAAAAAATATCTAATTAAATAGTATATTGGAATTAATGTTAAAATAGAAATAAAGATACTAATAATTCTCTGAATGTTCATCAGATCAATCATTTCGGGATTATCTACAAGTGCAAAGAATGGTGCAAGAAATATTGGCCATCCAAATTTGTTAATTACATATCCGTCAGGAAAAATATTTCCTTGTGATAATGCTACTGTGTATGCAAAATAGTCTATTGCATCAGTTGCAATAGGTGTGTTATTTGGAAAAAAATATAGTCTAATCAGTAATCCTGCTATGCTAACAAGAACGATTAGAATAATTTCTTGTTTTTTACTGATAGATGTTTTCTTTATTTCTAACATATTTTGATAACTAATTTTTGTTTCATGAATTTTTCTGAATTGAAGATATTGTATTTATGACAAAGTCTTGCTCTTGTTTTTGAATATCTGGATATAATGGAAGTGATATAATCTCATCATATAATTTATTAGAATTTTTTAAATTATCTCTTTTTAATCCTAATTTTTTGTAAATTGAAAATTTATTCAGTGGTTTATAATGAATTGTTGTTCTAATTCCTGCAGATAATAATTTTTTGAAAAATTGATTACGTGATATTGGAAATTCATTTTTCAATATTCGCAACACATACAAATGACATGCGTGATTTTTTAGATCAACTTCACTTGGAATGGAAACTCCTGGAATATCTTTTAAAAATTTATTATAATACTTGAAAGCATTTCTCCTTTTTTTATTCATGGTTTGAATTTTTTCTAATTGACTTAATCCTAATGTTGCACGGATCTCATCTAATCTGTAATTGTACCCTGCTTCATCAATTTCATATTCCCATGGAAATCCTTTGGAATATCTTTCTGTTAATGAGTGAGTTATTCCATGATTTCTGGCAATACTTGTGTCTCGTGCAATTTTTTTGTTGTTTGAAATGACCATTCCTCCTTCTAATGTTGTAATATTCTTTGTTGGATAAAATGAAAAGCATCCACAATCTCCAAATGTTCCTACATGTTTATTTTTGAATTTTGTTCCTATTGCATGTGCGCAATCTTCCACTATGAATAATTTGTGAGATTTTGCTATTTTCATGATTTTTGTCATATTACATGAGCGTCCTGCGAAATGTACTGGCATTATTGCTTTAGTTTTATTTGATAAGCTTGACAAAATTGATTCTGGAGAAATATTCATTGTATCTTCTTCCACATCAGCTAAAACTGGTTTTGCACCTGCTAACAAAACTGCGTTTGCCGTTGCAACAAAAGTCATATCTGGCACTATGACTTCATCATTTTTTCCTACTCCGAGAACTTTCAATGATAAATGCAGTGCTGCGGTAGCGTTAGATACTCCTACTGCATATTTTGAATTTACAAATTTCTTGAATTTATTTTCAAATTTAATTAATCTTGGACCATTTGTAAGCAATTTTCCATTTAATGCATCTAATACTGCTTTTTTATCAGAATTTGATAATGATGGAGTAAAAAATGGAACTTTTATGTTGGGATTTGCGAATGAATCTTTTATTTTTTTCATATAAGTTCTAGCCTAAATTCCCATTGTTTAACTTTATAGCTTTTTCATAAACAGAATACATTTTGTTTGACATACTTTCCAAATTAGCTTCATTAGAGACCATATTGAAACCTGATTCAGCTAATTTTTTACACTTTGTTGGATTTTGTATTAGTTCTAAAATAGCATCGGCAAGATTTTTGGGATTTGATGGTGGTACAAGCAAACAGTTTTCGTTATGAGAGATTGTAAATGGTATGCCATGTGCAGTTGTACTTATCACAGTTTTTTTACATGCAAATCCTTCAAGTGGTGTGAGAGGCGATAATTCCCATTTTGATGGTAGAACTAAAAATTTACATTCATTATAAGCTGAAATTACATCTTCTCTTTTAGGTTTCTTTATGATAATTAATTTTTTAGAAATATCAAAATTTTCAATCATTTCTTCCATTCTTTTTTCATATCCAAAATCCACTCCCATAATCAAAATTTTCATTTTATCAAAAACTGGATTTTTTTTAATTAGATTGATTGCTGTTAATAGAGTATCTATTCCTTTCACTTCATGAAATCTTCCCAAAAATAAAATAAAATCATCATTAATATCAAATTTTTTACAGAAATCCGGATTGTATTCTTTTATTTCATCAAGATCAATTCCATTTTTTACAATCGAAATTTTTGCTTCATTAGTAAATTCCAAAAAAATTTTTTTTTCATATTCATTTGGCACGATGATTTTTGTAGATTGATTAATTATGAATTTGATTAACGGTTGTTGTAATCTAGCTAAGAATCTTTTTTTGAATGATGATTCTATAAGATCTGGATGTGTTGTAAGTCCTCCTTGGTCTGAAATCACTAGTGGTACTTTTTTCTTTTTTGATACTATTGCAGCTATAATTGCTTGAAAACTTCTAATCCCAACGGCATGAATAATGTCAAAATCATCATTCATCATTTGTTTATACATTCCTGGATTTACAAAAAAAAGAAACAGAGAAAACCACACGTTAGTTCTTTTTATTGAAAATTTTTCAACTCTCTCACTTCTAGGTAATTTTTTGTTGAATGTATTACTATTATTAGCAAAATCAAGATTTGTAGTATAGATTGTTAGATTATGACCGATATCTGATAATTTTTTTGAAATATTTACGCATAAAAACATAATTCCGCCAAATTGTGTTGCAGGCAATGATGCAGGACATACAAGTGCAATTTTCATAATATCAAAGTCTGAATTCAAGGTATTTATCATTCACTCAGTTTTAATCAAATGATAAATCAATTTTATTTATAAAAATCAATTATTTTTATGTGCTATCAAAAACCCCATATTATTATGATGTGGTTTAGTTGAAATTTCAAATCCCATGTTCTTGATTTTTTGTATTAATTTTTTTACCAATTCTGGTTCTGAATCCGCGAAATGATATTCCATTATTATGTTCTCAATTCTATTAAAATATTCTTTTGGTAGTGATTCAATGATTTCATATTCCGCACCCTCGCAATCTAATTTTAGAATTTTACATGAGTCAATATTGTTAGTATCAAAAATTTTATCTAACGAAATAGATTCAACAGTTTCAAATTTATTATTTTTTCCAAATAAACTGTGAGCTGAATCATCATTATCTAAAAATAATTTTATTTTGGAAGATTCTTTAGATACAGCTAAATTAAAAGGAAAAATATTTTTCAATTTATTTAATTCTAAATTATTATTCAACAAACTAAAATTTTTTTTAATTGGTTCAAAAGAAAATATTTTTCCATTGGGACATGATCTTGAAACAAGTAAAGAAAATAGACCTATATGTGCACCAATATCAATTATTATATCGTCATTTTTCAAACAATATTTTTCAATTTCATATTCATTTATCATCCATACATTAGTCAGTGCCATTAAATCGGTAGTATTTACACGAATTTTTATTTCTAAATCATTTTTTGTTTTAAATATGGCATACTTTTTCTTAGATAATTTTAAATAAATTTTTGGATATGTGTACCAATTTTTGAAGACTTTTCTTGAATTAAATAAAATCTCTAATTTTGTGAAAATTCCTGTCATTATTAATACAACTTTTCTTGCCAAAAATATATTTTCGTAGTAATGAGTAAGTTAACTTTTAACTTACTTAATTTTCATTCTCTTATTGAGACTATTAATCACTGGTGGCCTTGGTTTTATTGGCAGTCATCTTGTAGAATCTCTTACAAAAAAAAATCACGACATTCTTATTTTAACTAAATCTCTATCCAAAAAATCCAATCTTCATATTAAAAATAAAAAAATAAAAATCCAAGAAATTGATATAACAAATTTTAACAAAGTTGGAAAGATAATTGAAATTTTTAAACCAAATGCAATAATACATTTAGCTGGTAATACATCTCATTCAAAATCATTTGAAAAACCTCTTCAAGATGTTGATTCTAATACAAAAACTACAATATTCATGCTTGAGAAAATCAGAAAACTCAACATTTCTTGTAGGTTTATTCTTGGAAGTACATTCATTGTCATTGGAAAACCATCAAAACTGCCAGTTAACGAAAAAACTCCTTGTAATCCAACTACGATTTATGGAACTAATCGGTTAGCAAGTGAACATATTTGTAAAATTTATCATGAACTATATGGAATAAACACAAATGTATTTCGAATAACAAACTCTTTTGGACCTCGAGAACAAATAATTCCAAACAAAAATGCAGTAAATTTTCTGATTCATCGAGCATTCAAGAAAGAACAAATTAGTATCTACAATAAGGGAAAATTTTTTAGAGATTTAATTTATGTTGATGATGTAATAAGTGGAATAAATACAATCATTGACAAAGGAAAACCTGGTGAACTTTACTGGATTTCTTCAGGAAAAAAACTTTGGTTTAAAAAATTTGGAGAGCTATTGAATAAATATACCCAATGTGGAATAAACTATCCATCAACTCCAAATTATACAAAAAAAGTTGATGTGGGAAATTTTGTTGTAAATAATTCAAAACTAAAAAAATTAGGTTGGCAACCAAAAATTTCTATTGATGAAGGAATCAAAAAAACTTTAATCTTTTTTGAAAAATCTAAGCAATAGTATTTTTTGATAAAAATTTTGAGAAAGAAGAAAACTCAAACTGACTAATAATCTCATTCATTTTATTAAATGCTGTATCAATATTATGAAATGTTATAAAATGTTCTTTCATAGGTAATTTTATTCTTGGAAAATATTCTGGAGTTAACTCCCAGGAATGAATATAAAATGTGGCTGGGATATTCTGTTTCTCATAATTTTTTATCCCATTTTTAATAATTTTTTTTGGTAATGTTCTTAAATAAAATCCGCCACCACTTGGTATCTTTTTTCCTAAAAATTTGGTAACAACTAGTGGAAATTCTATTAATTTTCCATTGGGATCATTTCTTTTTAATGAATTACTTGAAATTCTGTATGGTTTTATTTCAGCATCTGGAAGTCCATAAAGCTGAGTTTTAACTGGAACCACACTGCTATCATAGGCGTAATTCTTTTTGGATAAAAAATCAATTACCCATGCACTTTTTTCATTTAAAGAAAATGTAGGTGCACGGAATCCTTTTGATTTAAAATTAGTGATTTTTGAAAATTTTTCAATTTCGTCAGAAAATTTTTCTTTAAATCCATTTGAATCAATTTTTTCATGATGCATAGTATGAAATCCAACTTCATGACCATTTTCTAAAATTTTATCTAAAATTTCTGGATTATTTTCAAGTAATTCTCCTACAACAAAAAAAGTTGCTGATGTATCATTTTTCCTTAACATATTGATGATTTTATCTAAACCTTTGAACATTGTAGGTTCATGATCTAAATTTTTAACATGTTTTTGAATTAATTCTGGATGATACCAATCTTCAAAATCAATACCTAATAGATTCATTTTACAAATCCAATTTTTTTATAATTCTGGCAGGATTTCCTAAGACAACAGAATTATCTGGAATGTTAGTACTTACAACACTACCTGCACCAATAATACAATTTTTTCCAATTGTAGTGCCAGCAGTAATGATTGACCCTGGACTAATTATTACTCCATCATTAATTTTTACAGAATTTACTTTACGTGGGTATCCGTGTTTTTTCATAGATGGATTTGTTGTTGGATTAACATGAGCAAAGATCATAACATTTGAACTAATTGTGACGTTGTTACCTATAGTTATCATTTTTGGATATAGTAAATCTATTAGAACGTAGGGTGCAAAATGGCAATTATTCCCAATTTTTACGCCACGCCAACGTTGCATTTTCACAATCCATGAAGATAATGCAGATGAATATGCACTTTTATGAAGTAACCATGTTTTGAGAAATTTAAAACGTAATTTTAATAATCCAAGATTACCTGTATAGCCAAAATACGTCATTAACTCTTTTTCATTTTGAGAAAAATAATCTTCTTGTTTTTCCATACTCATCATTAATTATTTCAACATGAACCGTTTAATCTTTCCATATGATGTTCTAGGAAAATCATCTACAAATTCGATTTTTGTTGGAACTTTGTATCTTTCCAAATTTTTTATACAATGAGATAATATGTCGGTTTTTTCCATTTTGGATTCACTAGTTTTTTTAACCAATAATTTTACTGTATTTCCAAATGTTTCATGTTTCATAGGTATTGCAACAGCTTCTTCGACATCTGATAAAACCTTGACTACACTTTCAACATCTTGAGGTAATAGTTTTTCTCCTCCAATATTGATTATATCATCTAATCTTCCTAACAAATACAAGTATCCGTTCTTATCTATTTTCCCAAGATCTCCTGTCCTCAACCACCCATTTTTTAGATTTGAATCTGCTTCTGTATTATTCCAATATTTTTTAATTACATTTGGGCCTTTAATCCAAATTTCACCTGATTCAAGTTGTGATTTGTTATTAATTTTTATATCAATTTTTTCAGGAGCTATGCCAACTGAATCAAATATTTTTTCATCATCAAATATCATAAATGTTGAGCGAGATGCTTCCGTGAGTCCATAATATGTTGCAATTTTTCCATGTTTCAAGATATTTTTATATTCTTTAACTGTATTTGCTGGAATACTTGTACTATTGGTCATAATTAATCTCAGATTTTTAAAAATACTTTTCACTTCGGTAAAATTATTTTTGATTAATTTTATTAATGAAGTTGGAACTGCAGCAAAAGTTGTTGCATTGTAATCATTCATGGTCTTAAATATTTCAGAAACATTCATCATATTTTTGTGTAAAATTAGTGTACTGCCCACACATAGAGATGTATGCAGACACCCTAAACCAAATGAGTGTGAAAGTGGAAGTGGAAGTATATCCACATCTAGATTATTGTAATTTAATATATTCACAATATTATTTGTTGTAAACACTGAATTTTGATGTGTTATTGGAACTCCCTTCGCTTTAGATGTTGTTCCTGATGTATAGATCAAATATGCATAATCATCTGCATTAGCTCGTCTTTCTTCGTACGGATTAGATTCAATTTGAGAATATTTTATTTGTTCAATTTCAGTATCTTTGACTACCGATAATTTTGATGATAATTCATCAGAAAAAACTATTGATTTGGGATTGGTTGAAGTTATTTGTTGATAAAAATTATCTTCTGATATATTTGGTGGAACTATATGTGCAATACATGCTGATTTTAAAATTCCAAGATATGAAATTATAAATTCTGGTGAATTTTCAAAAAGTAAACTTATTACAGAATTTTTCTGAAATTTGTTAAAAAACGATGACTTTTTTTTAACAGCATCTAATAATTCACCATAAGTAAATTTTGAATCTTTAAAAATCAGTGCTATTTTTTCCGGATGCTTTCTAGATGAATTTTCTAGAAAATCAGTAATTAGTGTCATAGGTGTGATTTCACACATTCGAGTAGATCTCTGCCAGATGTAATTGACGTGGTCTCATCAATCGATATGACTATATTAAATTTTGATTCAGTCATAGTGATAAGATTGAGATGAGCAAATGAGTCCCAATTTTCATAATCTTCTTGTTTTTTCTCCAAGTTAAATTCGTCTTTTTTCATATCAGGAAATGTTTCAAGAAATATCGTCTGAATGTCATTTTCTAAATCAGTCAAGTTACTATGACGAAGTAGAGAATAAATAAATCTATTACTATTTTTTTTAATGAATAAAATTTTTGGTCTTGGTATAGATATTGTAGATATAAATAAATTCAAAACTAAACATTTTGAAAATAATAAAAAATTTTACCAAAAAATTTTTCTTGATTCTGAAATAGAATATTGTTTAAAGTTCAAAAATTTTGGACAACATTTTGCAGGTAAATTTGCAATTAAAGAAGCAGTAAAAAAATCACTTAAAGAACCAATAGATTTTTTGGATATAATAACAGGACATGAAGATTCTAAACCCACAATAACATTAAAGTTAAAAAATAATTATGATTTTTTTGTTTCAGTTAGTCATGATAAGAATTATGCTATTGCAATAGTAATTGTTCAATAAAATTCATACCAATTTACGACTCAAAATAGATAGTTTTTTGAGAAATTGATTAAATGAATTATTACTGTTAGTATTCAAAATCCATTCAGGAACTTGTATTTCATCTTCAAATTTTTTTATTACATCCTTGTCTGAAACTTTTCTAATTTTTTGTAATTGGTTATTTTTATTATGTATGATTTTTAGATTTTTTAATATGTTAAAACTAGCTTTAATTTTTTGTTTGCCCATGCCTTTCTTTATATAAAAAAGTAATACGCCAATATCTATGATCAAGAGAGCAGGAAGTAATTTTGTAATTGTTTTTCGTGAATAGTGTGTTAGCACACAATACATTCTATTTCTTTCCATTAGATAAAATTTGTAATCACTCCATTTGAAAGCATAACCCTCTCTAGGATGAAATACTATTGAATTGGGAACAAAATATGAATCAATATTTATCATTGAAGCTCTCCAACAAAGATCTAAATCATCATGATATGCAAATAAAAAATCATCAAAATAGTTTAGATTTTTCATAAGAGTTAATGGCAAAAACATGCATGTACCGGAAGCATAAGCAATTTTTTCTGATTCATACTTCTTATTTTTTAAATAACTTCCCTTATCCCTGGAGAATCCAAATCCAAAAAGATTTATCATTTGACCAGTACTTAGAAGCATTTCACGATCTTCTGTGGAAATAAATTTTGGTTGATAGATTGCATCTCCAAATTTTTTATACGATTTAAGAAATTCATTTATCCAATCAGGCTCTACAAGAGTATCTGGATTTAGAATTATGATAAATTCTCCTCTTGCTTCTTTGGCTCCAATATTATTCCCCCCACAATATCCTAAATTTGATTTATTTTTGATAAGGTTGATCTCTGGATGATTTTTCTTACATATTTCAAAAGAATTATCATCTGAATTATTATCTACCAAAATAACTTCGTAATTTTGGTAATTAGATCTAAATATTGAATCTATACAATCTATCAGAATGTCTTTTGCATTATAGTTGAGAACAATAATGCTCACTAATGGTTGTTGATTATCATCCAATTTTATCTATAGATTTTTGTGTTAGACGTACATTTGATTTCCAACTTGGAGGAATAGACCTTAGATTTTTACTTGATTCCCATTTTCGTTTTTGATCTTTTAATATTCTCTCTGCCTGTTTACTATCTAAATTAAACTCTGTAAGAATTTTTTTTACATCCTTGTTATTTTCTTGTAGATGCCAAAATGTATCAAACATTTGAAAAGGTATTCTGAAAAAGAATTCTTCATCTGAAACTTCAAGACTCCATGTATCAGGAGAAGGTTTTCTAATAATAATTTCATCAGGTATTTCTAAAAATCTAGCTAATTGGAAAACTTGAGTTTTGAATAAATCAATTAATGGTTCAACATCCACTCCTCCGTCTCCATATTTTACATAATATCCTTGTACAAATTCAGTCTTATTTGTAGTACCCATAACTAATGAATTATTTTTTTCTGCATGATAATAGAGATTAATCATTCTAGTTCTATGTTTAATTGTTGTTGAAGCCGTTATTGATAGATAATCATCATATGATAATTTTATTTTTTTTATGACATTATCTATATTCTGAACTTCAAGATACGGAAAACCTACCCCATCTCTATCAATCAAATCATGTGGAACAACAATTCTATATTGAGTTTTTTCATTAAACTCAGGAAAATATTTTTTTATAATTTCTTCTTTAATTTGATAGACATCAAAACTTTTTAGTGTATTAGTTATGTCAACAATTTTTGTTTTAATTTTTAGTTTTTCTGCAAGATTTTTTGCTAGTATGATGCTATCTGGATTTGATTCTCTTTCTGGCATAATTAGTCCAAAAACATTTTCTGAACCTAATGCTCTGACACAAAGTGCAGCAATCACCGAAGAATCTAATCCGCCACTAAGACCTATCACCACACCTTTTTTTTTAAAATTTTTATTAACTTGTTCTACTAAAAATTCACTCAATGAACCAACAACTTCTTCAACATTACTGATTTCAAGTACATTTTCATCGTTCATTTTATTATTTTATGATCTTATCTATTTAATATTGCTAAGGAAAACTAGCCTTGAAAATATATTAATTCATCAAAAAAATATTTGATTAATGGACAAGATATCGCTCAGTGTAGAGAATATGTATAAAAAATACCCATATCCATTTCCAAGTTCTAAAATTAAAAATGTAAATGAATTATTAAATTTGTTTAAATTATTTAGTTTGGAAAATAATTTTGATTTTAATAAAAAAAACATATTAGATGCTGGGAGTGGAACGGGACATCGAATAATTAATGTTGCAAAACACTATAATGAATCAAATTTCCTAGGAATAGATTTTTCAAAAAATTCTATTGAATTTGCAACTCAATTAGTAACAAAAAATAAAATTCAAAATATAAAATTTAAAAAAGCCAATTTATTAAAAAAAATAAAATCTAAAAATAAATTCGATGTAATATCTTCTATGGGGGTTTTACATCATTTGTCTAAGCCGGAAATAGGACTAAAAAACATCTTATCTGTTTTAGAAAAAAAAGGTGTTTTGTTTTTGTATCTCTATGGTAAATTAGGTGGACATGACAGGATGATTAAAAAACAAATCGTAAAAACATTATTGAAAAATAAAAATAATTATGAAGATGGAATAAAATTAATAAAAAAATTGGAATTTGCTGATTTAGAATATGGATGGAAAATTGATTCTGAAAATAAACGCGAAATAGATTCCGTAATTGTTGATGCGTATTTGCATGCAAATGAAAAATTGTATGATTTTGAGGATATTGATTCTTTGTTATGTAATTCCGGCATTTTTGGATATTCCATTTTTGGAATAACAACCAAAAATCAAGGACTTTTGTTTTCCACAGAATTACACTCTGAAGAAAAATTAAAAACACCGTATTCTGATATTACAAAATTTTTATCATCAAAATTTACGCAAAAATTCTATAACTCTCTTAATGTGCGTGAGAAGTGTAAAATTATTGAATTATTCTTTGAACCAAATGGGTATACCGTTGTTGGTTTGACTAAACAAATGTATGATTCACTTGAACCTAAAAGTAGAATAAGAAAAAATTTTATTCGTTGTAAGTCATAAAGAAAGTACTGTACCTTCGCCTAGGAGTAGAACTTTTTCATCATTTTTTTCATCTAATGTTATGGATGAATTTGATGCTAGTATACTATTTCTAATTTTCATATTGGAATCTATTTTACAGTTTTCCATGATGATGGAGTTTTGAATATTACAATTATTCAATTTTGAGTTATCGCCAATACTTACGTTAGGACCTATTGTACAATTTCCTTCTATAGTACAATTTTTACCTACAATGCATGGTCCTGACATCTTTGAATTTTTTGATATGATTGAATTATTTCCAATCATTATGCTACCACTTAGTTCCGAACCTTGTTCTATACTTCCGTTGTTATAAGATTCCATATTTTTTAAAACTTCTCCATTTGCATGAATTATGTCTTCAGGTGTACCGGTATCTTTCCAGTAATCGGTTATCATTTCAAAATTTATAATATTATTTTCTTCTAGCATCATTTGTAATGCATCAGTTATTTCCAATTCATTTCTCCATGACGGTTTTAATCTAGTAAAAATTTCAAAAATTTTTGGAGTTAAAAAATAGATCCCAGTAACAGCCAAATTTGTAGGTGGATTTTTGGGTTTTTCCATAATTTTGACAATCTTATTCTCCTTAACATCTGCAATTCCAAATCTTTCAGGATTGGACACTTCACATAAAAGAACTAAGGCATCATTGTTGGAAGATTCAAATTTTTTTGAAATGTCCGATATAGATTTTTGAATTATATTATCTCCAAGGAATGTAAGAAATTTTTCATCTCCTACAAAGTTTTTGCATAAATTAATAGCATGTGCAATTCCTTTTGGTTCATTTTGTTCAATGTATGTGATATTTACATTAAATTTGGAACCATCCCCATAGTATTCTTTAACTTTGTTCGAACCGATTCCTCCAATTATTATTGCAATATCTGAAATTCCGCAATCTCGTATAGCTTTAACGCAATATTCAGACATTGGTTTATTTGCAATAGGTAAAAGCTGTTTAGGACCTGTGTGAGTTAACGGTCTTAATCTAGTACCGTGACCTCCATGTAAAATTATTCCTTTCATGTTATCTCACATTTTGTTACTGGATTTTCTCCAAGGGGTTTGTTCCGAAATTATAGTAGATGAATTCTCCAAATTCTCCAAATTATCTAAATACCACTTTATTGTGTTCTCTAAACCTTCGTCAAAACTATATTTTGTTTTCCAGTTCAATTCGTTAGAAATCTTTTCTGAACTCATGCTATATCTGAAATCATGACCTGGTCTATCTTCTACAAATTCAATAAGATTTTCAGATTTATCCATAATTTTTAAAATTTTTTTTACAATTGTTAGATTGTCGATTTCATTGTTGGCAGATATATTATATGATTCTCCTTTTTTTCCATCATTCAAAACTGCTAATACTCCTTCACAATGATCATCTACATGAATCCAATCTCTAATATTTTTTCCATTTCCATATATTGGGATTTTTTTATTTTCATTTACCAAAAGAATTGTTTTTGGTATTAATTTTTCTGGAAATTGATGTGGACCATAATTATTGGTACATCTTGTAATGATGACATCTGAATCGTGTGTTATTGAATACGATTTGACTAATAATTCTGCAGATGCTTTAGTTGCTGCATATGGACTGGATGGATTAAATTTTGAATTTTCTGTTGCAGTTCCCTTGATCAAACTTCCAAAAACTTCATCTGTTGATATTTGGATCATGCGTTTTTTTTGTCTGGTGGTAATATCTAGAATTGTATATGCACCTCTAATGTTTGACACTAGGAATGGGTTGGCATCTAAAATACTTCTATCAACAAACGATTCTGCAGCAAAATTAACAACTGCATCACATTTTTCTATAACTTTTTCCATCAAATTTTTATTCGTGATATTCCCTTTAACAAATTTATAATTTGGAAAATTTTGTATCTTATCGAGATTTTTAAAATTTGAACCATCTAATTCTGCATCTACGTTTACAATCTCCATGTTATTATTTTCTGTTAAAATTTTTTTGATAAAATTACTACCAATGAAACCCAAACCTCCTGTAACTAATAACTTCAACATTTGACCGTAATTTTATGGCTTATAAAATCTTCTTTCCATTGTTAAGAATTCATCATAATTTTATTTTTTCAATTTTTCTTATTTCATTTACCATGAGTTTTAATTCATTTGTATCAATTGATGATGATGCATCTGGACCTTTTGAATTAGGTAATTTTACATGTTTTTCAATAATTATTTTTTTTGTCTTCATTTTATTTTTCAAAACTGAAAAAATAATAGGTGCAGTAATTCCTAACGTATGATCTGAAAAACCATCAAATTTCACTGCTTCATCCCATTTTATCTTTTTAAAATCTGTTGGATATTCTGATATACAATAACAAAAAACTGGCTTATTCTTTGAAAATATTTTTTTTATGCGTTTTTTGTCTCCGCCCATTCCCATGCTAATTATTGCAGGTTTTTTTGTCTTTGATTTACTAATTAATGTTTCAAGAGAAAACGGATCTTTTAGTAAACATGTTCTTGATGCAATTTTATATCTTTTAACTTTAATCGATTCAAGAAAATCTATTGCCTCTGGGTAAAATGCACTACAAAAAAATTCTATATTGTAATTATCACAAATCTTTTTTAATTTTTTTACTACTTCAAATTTTAATTCTGATTTCTCAATAAATTTCCATAATGGATGACTCTCTGAATATAGATCTTTAGCTCTCCACATCTGAAATTTTACTGCGTCTGCTCCTGCTTCTTTAGATTTTTTAATAATTTCTTTTGCAATTTTTAAATCTCCTTCCCAATTGGAAGCAATTTCTGCAATAATGAATGATTTCAATAAAATTTAATTTTTTAATTAATATTTTAATCTATAATATGATTTATTCTGGAGTGAATCTTGCTTTATAACTTAGTAGGAATTTCATAAATTTTTTTTCCATTGGGTTATGTTTTTTTCTATACGTTCTTTTTATTACATTAAATATTGTAGTCGAATCATTGTCGTTAATTTTATACTCCTCGTTACAATGAATTTTTATCTCTTCATTTCCTAATTCAATAATCTTTAGTTTATCATCAAATGTAAATTTTACATTATTATTTTCAGAAAAAAGCTTTGCAAATTCTTTCATCATTTGATATTTTTCTATTTCTGATAAATCTTGATATGCACGAAAATCACCATCTATCTTAATTGGTTTTGCTGGAATGCCGCCAACAATTGTATTATCTGGAACATCTTTAGTTACCAATGAATTTGTTAAGGCGATTACTTTGTTTCCAATTTTTACACCTGGACTAATTGTGATCTGCCCTATCCCCCAAAAGTCATCTCCAATCGTAACTGCACCAGATTTTGATGGAACATCTGGTAATCCTACTGCTATCCTACTTCCTAGCAAAAGTTCTCCCCATGCTGCATGTGTCCAAATTTTTGAAAATGCACCAATGCCGCAATTATTTCCTACGATTAACTTGTCAGTTGAATTAATAATTGAATTTTGGCCTATCCAACAATTATGACCAAATTTACAATCTTTGTAACCTGTTAGAAACGTGTTATTATGAATTGTTCCATAATCGCCCATTTTGAAATCTGAATCAGAAAAATAAAACCTACAGTTTTCATGAATTGAACAATAATCTCCAAAATCAAACTTTCCATTTGTGCTGTTTTCCATGATTTTGTCAAAAATACATGTTGGGTCAATTTCTACATCTTTTCCCATGTTCATTTTATTATTCATCATTTTCTATTTCTCTGATAATTTTTATTGTTTGTTGATAAACTCTTTTCAATGTTTAAGTAATACTTTTCATGAAATAAAAAAATGAAAAATAACACAATTCGTCACATAGATCTGGAAACACACCCAACCAAAGACATATCGGATAATCATGTAAATGGTTCATTAACAGTAATTTGGAGAGATTGGGATAAAATTTTAGAGGTAGAGCCAAAAATGGTCTATGTTTCATCAGTAAACCCTGGAGAAATTAAAGGGCCTCATCTTCATACAAAAAGGGATAGTTATTTTGTCTGTATACGTGGAAAAGTTATCTTTGTGGCTAAAGATGAAAAAGGGAATTATTTAGAAATAGAGTCTAGTGAAAAAAATCCAGTTTTGATCCAAGTTCCAAAAAATTTTGTTTCAGCACACATTAATCCTACAAATGAAATATCTACCGTTTTAACACTTGCAAATCCAGCTTGGACTCCAAATAATAATGAAATGCAAAATGTAACCTTTGATGATTATGATTGGAAGAAGTGGAAAGAATAGTTTTTTAATTTTTACTGATAAAATTAACTAAATTTTCTGAAGCAGATTTTTTATTATAAAAATAAAATTCTAAAAATTTACGAATATTATTAATTTGTGAATTTTGCAAATCTGGATTGTCGATTATTTGTAAAATCCCATCTTTAAAATTTGAATCAAATTCAAAACTTTTTACCGCATTCATTTTTTCAAAATCATATATCCAAGTATTTTTTTGAAGTTTGATATTAATTATTGGTATTTCTTGTAACATCGATTCAAAAACAACTGTTGATGCATCCAAGTTGTCTGGTGAAATATTGATTAGAAAATTTGCTTTTTTTAATACTTCATTTATTGATTCATCTTGTAAAATTTGGATTTTAGGATTAAATTTTGTTATAGTTGATTTGATAACATCATTATGAAAATTTTGCTGTGGATGTAATTTGAAAATTATTTCTACATCTTTTCTATTTTTAAACATGAGAATTAATTCTTTTAAAATTAATTCGTATCTTAATTGTAATTCCAGTTTTATTCCTTCTACATGTTTGATTAATGGTCTTGGTGTTATCACAATTGTTTTTTTATCTATTTTTTTTACCTCATTAGGAATATAATTTTCATGTCTTGGAGATCCTGAAAGAATAATATTCTCACTGGGGCAAATTCCGTTTTTTATCAAGTATTCTTTAACAGGATTTCCCCAAACTGCAATTTTATCTTGTATCAAATCATAATCATCCAGTGTGTCGGAATACTGATTAAAATCATAATAATTTGAAAACCCATGCTGTAAAAGAATTAATTCTGTATTTTTTTTAATTTTTGAAAAAATCACTTCAGTTTCTCCTGATAGATTTAATGATAAACCTGCAACCACGTCTTCTCGTTTATCTAGAAATTTACAAGATTCAATTTGCCAAAAATATTCTTCCAACCGTTCTTTCAAAATTTTTATAACTTGATTTTTAATTACTTTTGAAAGAGATACATCAAAAAAATCAAATTCAGAAAAACTTTCATTATTTTCGATATGTTGTATTATTTCTGTAGATTTGTGTTTAGTTTTTTCAGACAATAATTTTTCATTAATCTGTAGTATGTCATTTGAAAACACTATGGAATTTGTTTTTTTAATTATATTCAATGAATTATTCGATGATATTGCTGGTTTTCTAAAATTCAGAAGTACTGGTGTATAACCACATTGATTAATCTTTTTTAGTAAATTTTCATATAGTTCAGGATCAAATTCAAGAAGTAATATCTTATTTTTTTCGTCTAATTGATTTTTTCCAATTAAAATTTTATTAAATGAGCCTAAAATTTTTTTTATTTTTTTAAATTTTTTTCTTGATATTTTAGAATTAATTTCTATTATTCCAATTTTTTTACGTATATTCACATAATCAAAACTTAGTTCATGCTCTTTATCGTCATATATTTCTGTTAATTTAATTCCAGTTTTAAGCTCTCTAATTGTATCAAGAATTTTTTTCGGTGCTAGAATCTCATTTGGAAGATTTTCTTCAATAACTATTTTCATTAAAATCATCTCTGAATATACTTCCATAAGATATTCGAGAATCTCATTACGATCTATTATTCTAAATACATTAACATTTTCTATTTTTAATCTATCATCTACTTTTTTCGATAATTCTTCCCAAATTTTTCTACACTTCAAAAATAACTCTTTTCTATCTTCTTCAGATAGATAATTATCTATAATTTTATAATTTATTTTTCTTTTTTCTAAAACATCCACTGTTTGGTAATCTAATGGAAAAATAATTGATTTTTCATCTATTTTATCAATATACTTTATGTCAAATTTTTTTAAAAAACAAAGTTTTGTCATTGAAATCCGTTAATCTGAATACTAATAAGATTTAATTTTGAAATTAGTAGTAAAGATAATCTATCATTGATTCTCAATTCACGCTAACTAATTAATCCATAAACTGAAATACATACAAATTACAAAATAATTGTGAAAATTTGTAAAAAATGTATTCAACCTGATTCTAGACCTGGATTATATTTTGATGATGATGGATTATGCGGTGCATGCGTTTGGGAAAATGAAAAAAACCAAATTGATTGGGATTCGAGATATAACGAATTATTACAATTAGCAAAAAATATCAAATCCAATAATTCATCTAGTAACTATGATTGTTGTATTGGTGTAAGCGGTGGAAAAGATAGTACAAGACAAGCAATTATTGCACGTGATGAATTAGATCTTCGATGTTTGTTGGTAAACTGTGAACCTCCAAATATTACAGAAATTGGAAAAAAGAATATTGAAAATCTGAAAAATTTAGGATTTGATGTTTTCACAATTAGGCCAAATCCTAAAATTTTAAAAAAACTCATGATATTTGATTTTTATAAGCATCTTAATCCAATCAAAATAACAGAATTCTGCTTATTTGCTTCCACATACATCATGGCTGAAAAATTTCACATTCCGTTAATTATTCAAGGTGAAAATCCAGGTTTAATTTTAGGTACAAGGTTGACAGGAGTTGGGATTGATTCAAATGCATTAAAAGCTGATCAAATGCAAACATTATCTCTTGGATGGAGAGAATATTTGGAATCCGATGGAGTATCCGATGAAGATCTTTTTCTTTTTCATTATAATCGTAAAAAACTTGAACAACAAGGGACCAAAGCCATATGGTTAAATTATTTCATTAAGGATTGGGATCCCTTTGTAAACGCTGAATTTTCAAAAAAATATGGATTATCTGTAAGAGATGATTTAGTTCCAAATGAAATTGGTTCCTATCATGCTTATACTGCATTAGATTCTGATTTCAATCCTATGAATCAAATGTTAAAATTCATAAAATTTGGATTTGGGCAGTGCATGGATCAAGTCTGTTATGATATTCGAACTGATAGGATTTCTAGAGATGAAGGAATTGAATTGGTAAAAAAATTTGATGGAAAATGTTCTGAAAAATACATCAAATCATTTTGTAATTATATTGACATTAGTACTAATGAGTTTTGGAAAACTGTTGAAAAATTTAGGGGAAAAATGTGGTATAAAAATAATAATAATTGGGAAAATTCCTATTGGGATGAATTTTATAAATAGAATGTAAAATGATTGGATGCATAATACAAGCTCGAATGAAATCACAACGACTGCCTGGAAAAGTCATGATGGATGTGGAAGAAAATAACCCATTACTAAATTCTGTTATATGTCAAGTCGAATTTTCTAAATTAACAGAGAAGTTTGTTGTAGCTACTAGTGATTCAACAGAAGATGATATTATTTCTGAATTTCTAAAAGAAAAATCAATTAATTGTTTTAGGGGTAACGAGTCAGATGTACTGGATAGATATTATCAGTGTGCAAAAGAATTTTCATTTTCCACGATAGTTAGAATTCCTGCTGATAAACCGCTAATCGATCCTTTTTTGCTAGATAAAACCATTAATTTTTTCAATTCAAATTCGTTTGATTATGTGACCACTTTTTTACCTCCCACATTTCCTTCAGGTACTGAAGTTGAAATTTTCTCTTTTTCAGCATTAGAGAAGGCATGGAATAATGCAGAATTGCCATCTGAACGAGAACACGTTACTCCATATTTTTACAACAATAGGAATAAATTTAAAATTTTTAATTATGAAAATGAAAAAAATTTATCAAAATTTCGATATGCGGTTGATAGAATTGAAGACTTAGAGTTAGTCAAAATTTTAATGTCAAGAATAAAAAAACGCCCAATAATATTGGAAGATATTTTGAAACAATTTGATACTGATCCTAGTTTAATTAATATCAATAAAGACATAGATTACTATGAGGGATTTGAAAAATCAAAAAAAGAAGATATTGATTTTCTTAATTCAAAAAAACAAGAAAAATGAAACAAAAAATTAAGTTATTTGATCCACATGTTGATGATTCTGAAAAGAATATGATTATTAAAACGCTAAATAGTCATTTCTGGGCTTCTGGTAGTGGCGTAGGGAATGTTAAAAAATTTGAAACATCATTTCAAAATTATATAAAATCGAAGAGATGTGTTGCAGTAAATAACGGAACTTCTGCTCTCAATCTTGCATTATCGTTATTTGATATTAAAGGGAAAGAAGTAATTTTACCTTCTTTGTCTTTTGTGTCTACTGCTCATGCTGTTGTTCTTAATGGCGGAAAACCAATTTTTGTTGATGTAGATCCAAAAACTTTATGCATTGATCATAATAAAATTCAAGAAAAAATTTCCTCTAAAACAAAATTAATTTTACCTGTTCATTTTGCAGGAATGCCGTGTAATCTAAAAGAAATACAAAAACTTTGTAAATCATATGGAATTACCTTTGTTGAAGATGCAGCACATGCATCTGGTTCAACATATAATAAGAAAAAAATTGGTTCACATGGTTCTGCAGTATGTTTTAGTTTCCATCCTGTTAAAAATTTAGCAATGCCTACCGGTGGGTTAATTTCTCTAAATGAAAAGGATCATTCTGATCTAAAAAAGAAATTATTTGCTAGAAGATGGTGTGGTATTATCAATAGAAAAGACTACACATATGATGTTGAGGAAATGGGTTGGAATTATTATATGAATGAATTTTCTGCAGCTATAGGAATTTCTCAACTAAAAAAACTTGATAAAATGAATTTGATTAGAAAAAAAATTGCAAAAAGATTTCAAAATGAGCTTAAACTTGAAAACAAAATACCTTATGATGATGACTGTTCATACCATCTGTATTGGATTTTGGTAAAAAATAGAGATCAATTTATGAAAAAAATGGGAGAATTTGGAATTGAAACCGGAATACATTATAGACCTATACACACAATGTCAATGTATACTTCTAAATTTGATTTACCTGTTACTAATAATGCTGGAAAAAATATTGTCTCTATACCAATTCATCCAAACCTTACTCCTCAAAACATCGATAAAATAATCAAATATGTGAATAAATTCTCTCAATAGAAATATTTAACAACAAATTTTCAATTTTGTATATAACTTATGAAGTATAATTTGAAAACTATTCATTTAAAGCAAGTTTCAAAACTAGATTATGATTTTCTATATAATTTGTTGAAAGAACGAAACCCTATTTCAAATATCTCTCATAAAAAAATGCCATCGATTCAAAGTCATATCAAATTCCTTTCATCAAAGCCTTACAAAAAATGGTATGTTATTAAAATGTCAAATAATTCAATAGGTTCTATTTATCTTTCTTATCAAAATGAAATAGGATTATTTCTAAAAAAAGAATATGATGATGTAACCATTGCAAATTCTGTCATAAAATTGTTCATGAAAAAAAATCCTCTAAATCAATATTTTGTAAATATCAGTCCAAGAAACACAAAATTAATAAAATTTTATAAAAATCTAGGTTTTTCTCTATTACAAAAAACTTTCAAATTAGAAAAAGGTTCTAAGTAATTATTACAGTAATCCTGCATTAGGAATTATTTTTTTCAATTCGTCTTTAGAAATCGTTTCTACATCATTTGAAGAATAATTCTTTATCTGATTCATTTTTTTAATGTTTTGATAACTTTCCGATAATTCTTCAAAAGATTTTTCATTTAATGATGGATTTAGAATCATATACATTTCATCAATTTCCCATGAATACGGCATTTCATATTCATTAATTAAAACCTCGTTGAGTTTTTCTCCAGTTCTAATACCTGTTGTTTCTTCTCCAGTATTTTCTAATAATTCAAACAGAGCATCTCTTAATTCATTAATTTTGTATGCCCTGATTTTTGGAACAAAAATTTCTGAACCTTTTCCATGATACAGTGCATTTAAAATAAAATTCAATGCCTCATCCATTGTAATACTAAATCTAGTCATTTCTGGACTTGTAATTGTGATTTTTTTCTTATTTTTTATGAGTTCAATAAATTTTGGAACTACAGAACCACTACTACCCAAAACATTTCCATATCTGACAGCGATAAATTTTGTAGGATGTCTATCTTCATTTAGATAATTATTTGCAGAAACAAACAATTTTTCCATAAGTAATTTTGTTGCACCGTAGGTGTTTAGAGGTGAAACAGCCTTATCGGTTCCAATACATATTGCTTTTTTCACATTATTTTTGATTGATGCAGCTATGACATTTTCAGATCCAATAATGTTCGTTTTTATAGATTCAAATGGATTGTATTCCACTTTTGGTACATGTTTTAATGCTGCAGCATGGAAAACATAATCCGCATCTTCAAATGCTAATTCCAATCGTGCCAGGTCTCTAACATCACCAATAAAAAATCTTAATCTACTATCGTGAAATTTTTCTTCCATTTCAATTTGTTTTAGTTCATTCCTACTGAAAATTCTAATTTGATTGACTTTAGATTTTAAAAGCTTGGATGTCAATGCCTGACCGAGAGAACCTGTTCCTCCTGTAATCAAAACATTTTTTCCATCAAACATTGATAATAATTGTGAATCATCCATTATGTTTATCGACTTTCAGTAGTATTTGGATTTATCTGATTATTGATGAGAATCAATCTAATCAAAATTTTAAAAAATGAATAATTCTGAGACAAGATTTAGATACTTAAATTCAAAATATTTTTTGTGGAGAAACCAAATATTCTATTAATTGTAGTTGATTCTCTGAGATCTGACAAATTTTTTGGGGCAAAAAAATCTTCATTAACTCCGACTATTGATAAATTAATCCAAGATGGTACATATTTTGAACAGACTATTTCTTCTGCAGCATCAACAATTTTAGCTGTAAGCAGTTTGCTTACTGGAATATATCCATTTAAGTTGGGATTAGGTGGTACAAATTATAAAAAATATCCCTCTGAATCTAACAACATTGCAAAAATTCTAAACGAACATGGTTATACAACATACGCAACTGCTCCTGAGGTGGCAACTGATTTTGGTTTAGTATGTGATTTCAAAAATCCTGATACGGCATATGATAATTATTATAGTTTATTTGCTGGGTTGGGAGATGAAATAATTAAAAAATTTAGAAATAATATATTACAAGGACCATGGTTTTTTTATATCCATTTATTTGATCTTCATACTCCTGTAATTGTTCCTTCATCATTTGATGAAGAAAAATTTGGAATTAGTAAATATGAAAGAATGGTTTCTGCAATTGATAACTGGCTTTCGAAATTGTTTGAATACGTTGAAAAAGAAAATACAATTATCATCATTACTTCAGATCATGGTGAATATATCCCTGTAGTTCAAACTGAAAATGGAATAATTAGTTTAGAGTCATCTAATACTGATCAAAAATTATGGAAATTCGGAAATAAGATTCCAAAAAACCTTTATCCTCTCAAACAAAAAATGGGTTCAGTAATTCGTAAATCAAGAGATAAAATTAAATCTGCAAAACTTGATGAAATCAAACTTTCTGAATATGAAAAAAGAATTTTATCAAATACTAGAATGTCAATTGGTCACAAATTATTTGATGATTTTTTAAAAGTACCTCTACTATTTGTAGGTCCTAGAATACCTGAACAAAAACTTGTTAAAAATTTAACAAGGCAAATTGATATTTTTCCTACGATTCTTGAAATTCTTGAATTAAATTTACCTAAAAATATTGATGGAAAAAGTTTGAAATCGCTAATGAATAATCAATTAGAGGATGAATTTATTGCCTTAATTGAAAGTCCCCCATCCTTAAAAAATACCTCTCCTAAATTTGTCGGATTAAGAAATTCTAAATATAAATACATTAAAAGTTTAGATGATAAAAAATCCATTCCTGAATTGTATGATCTAACGAATGATCCTTTAGAAGAAAAAAATATTTCTTCTGAACAACCTGATCTTGCAAAAAATATGGAAAAATCACTTAGTGAACTGCGAAATTATGATATTAAAGGACTTGATTTTGATGATGGAGAAAAAGAACGTGTTGAAAATACTTTAAAAAAATTGGGTTACATCTAGATTCACAGTAATGCTTTAGAAGACAAAATTTTGAACAATATTATGACTAAAATTCAAACCAAATTGGATAAATCAAAATTTTTCCAGTCAAAATCTTCAACATTAAAACTGTTAAAAAAAAGATTAAAAAAATCAAAAATTGAGGATATTCTTGATTTTACTTTAGATGAGTGGAATACCAATGAAAATTTAATTCTTAAAAACATAAAAAAAAAATTTAAAAATGAAATTATAATTCGAAGTTCTGCCATTGGTGAAGATTCTAAAGAAAAATCACATGCTGGAAATTACATGTCCATATTGAATATTAATTCTCAATCAGATTCAAAAGTAAAATCATCAATAAAATCAGTAATAAATTCATATTCTGAAAAAGGAAATTTTAATGAAAAAAATCAAATATTAATTCAATCACAAACAAAAAATATCAAAATTAGTGGAGTAGTTTTTACAAAAACTCCTGATATGGGATCTCCATATTATATAATTAATTATGAAACTACTGGTGCCACTGATGGCGTAACAAAAGGAATAGTAAATAACACTATCAAAATTTTTAGGAATTCAAAATTAAAAAAATCAAAAAAAATTTGGAATTTGTTACTCAGTTCTATTAAAGAAATTGAAAAAATTGTGAATAATGATTTATTAGATATTGAATTTGGAATAACAAACTCTAATCAAATAGTAATTTTTCAAGTAAGGCCGATCACTACATTAAACTCAAATAATATAATTAAAGTCGCAAAAGTTGAAAAATTAATTCAAAAATCTAAAAATTTTTTCAATAAAAAAAATCAAGAAAAATGCATTTTTGGAAAACATACAGTTTTTTCAGATATGGCTGATTGGAATCCTGCTGAAATAATTGGCCATGATCCAAATACTCTTGATTATTCACTTTATGATTATTTAATTATGAATGATTCATGGCAAAAAGGAAGAGAAAAAATTGGCTATCAAAAAGTAAATAATAATTTAATGGTTAAGTTTGGTAGGAAACCGTATGTTGATGTTCGTTCTAGTTTTAATTCATTAATTCCAGAAAAAATTGATAATAATTTAAAAAAGAAATTGATTAAATTTTATTTTAAAAAATTACAAAATCAACCTTATTTACACGATAAAATTGAATTTGAAATTTTATTTACATGTTATGAGCCATATCTTAATGAGCGACTTGAAGAACTAAAATTACACGGTTTTACTTCGAATGAAATTAAAATTCTCAAAGAAAATCTTCTTCTTTTTACAAATCATTTAATTCAAAATTTTAGTAAAATTTTTGATGAATGTAATGATTCAATTTCTAAAATGAGAAAAAATAGAACTAAGATTTTAGCAATATTGAATAATTCACATCATACTCATAAAGAACTAATTTCTGCCTCAGAATTTTTATTAGATGATTGTAAGTCTTTAGGTACTGTATATTTTTCTATAATGGCAAGAATTGCATTTGTAGCTTCTATTATCATAAAGAATTTAGTAAAATCTGGAATTATTTCTGAAAAATTTGTTAATGATTTTATGAACTCAATTAATTCTCCTTTATCACAATTTCAAATTGACCACATTAGTTTCACGCAAAATAAAATTTCAAAAAAAGAATTCCTGCATAAATATGGTCATTTAAGACCTGGTACATATGATATTACTGCTACTCGCTATGATAAGGATTCAAAATTCTTAGAAAATATGAAATCGTTAAAATTACCAAAAACTAAAAAAAATAAAATTAATTATCCAAATCTTGAAAATACTTTTAAAAAATCAGGTTTAATCTTTTCTAATACGACTTTTTATGATTTTGTAAAAAAATCAATTGTTCAAAGAGAGGAAATGAAATTTGAATTTACAAAAAATTTGAGTGATTCATTGGAGTTAATTGCTGAAGCGGGAAAAAAACTAAATTTTTCAAGAGATGAACTTGCAAATATAGAAATCAAAAATATAATTAATGACTCAAAAAAATTAAAAACCAAATTTTTAAAAGATAAATGGAAAAAAATCATAAAACAATCTATTAAAAATAAATCTCTTAATCAAAATTTAATTTTACCTCCAATAATTTCATCTGATGATGATTTTGATTACATTTCATATCCTATGTCAAAACCAAATTTTATTACTTCAAAAAAATTATTCTCTGAATTAATATCTGTTGAAAAAATTGATGACATTTCAATTTTAAAAAATAAAATTATTTTACTTGAAAATGCTGATCCGGGTTTTGATTGGATTTTTTCATCAAATCCTTCAGGATTAATAACAAAATATGGTGGGGTTGCTTCACATATGGCAATTCGTTGTGCAGAGTTAGGACTTCCTGCTGCTATTGGTTGTGGGGAATTATTATATGAAAAATTGAAACACGCATCAAAAATCCATCTTGATTGCCAAAATTCACAAATAATTATTCTTGAACAAACAAAATCTGATAAATATGCCGAAGAAAAACGTCTTTTGAAATCACTTGGGTACATCAAATAATTTAAGGTGGAAAAATGTTAAAAATTGGAATTACATTTAGAATTACAAATGCAGAAAAATACGAAGAACAAAGAGATTCAATTAGTCATGATTGGCCACTATTTTTAGAAAAAATTAATGCATTACCAATTTGGATACCTAATTCTATTTCAAATTTAGATAATTTTCTTAATGAAATTAAGTTAGATGGTATAATATTATCTGGTGGAGATAATATTGGTGATACTCCAATTCGTGATGCAACAGAAAATTCAATTATTAAATATGCAATGAATAAAAATATGCCACTTCTTGGTGTATGCAGAGGTATGCAAATCTTAAATGAATTTTTTGGTGGAACAACACATACATTAACTAATGATTCCCACATCGCAAATAATCATTTAATAAATTTGAAAAATGAATTCCTGTTAAACTTAATTAATAATTCAGAAATTTCTGTTAACTCATTTCATAAAAACATCATTACAAATTCTTCTCTTGCAGACATTTTAAATCCAATTGCACTTTCAGAAATAGATGACACAGTTGAAGCTTTCATGCACAAAAACTTTCCTTTTATTGGTGTGATGTGGCATCCAGAACGCCAACAAAAATCTTTTGATGAAGACATTCTAAAAAAAATATTTAAAAAAAAATAAAATGAATGTTATAATTCTAGCTGCAGGTCAAGGAAGTAGATTAAAACCACTAACTAACAAAAAACCAAAGTGTTTGGTAGAATTATTTGGTAAAAGCTTATTGAAGTGGCAATTAGATTTATATCACAAACTTCAGATAAATGATATTTCAATTGTAACAGGTTATTTAAAAGAAAAAATCTTTTTTCCAAATATAAAATTCTTTGAAAATCATTATTTTGATACAACTAATATGGTTGAAACATTATTTTGTGCAAGAGAAAAAATTAATGATTCAACAATAATCTCGTATGGTGATATCATTTATGAAGAATCTGTTGCTAAAAAATTAATCGAAAATAATGATGATATATCATTAATTGTAGATAAAAATTGGAAAGATTATTGGAGTATGCGATTTGAAAATCCAATATCTGATCTTGAAAGTCTTTTAATTGATTCTGAAGATAATATTTCAAGTATCGGACAAAAAATCAAAAATATTGATGAAATTCAAGGCCAATACATTGGATTAATGAAATTTCAAAACAATGGATCTGAATCTTTGAAAACATTTTATGACAAATGTAAAAGTTTTGCAAACAATGGAAAAAATTATCTTAATACAAATTCATCATTTGAAAATTCATACATGACTGATTTGCTACAAGGAATGATTGATGAAGGATATAAAATTCGTGCAATACCAGTTAGTAATGGTTGGTTAGAGCTTGATTCCTACGATGATTATATAAAATACAATACAATGTATGAAAATAAAACAATTTCAAGATTTTTCAATCCTACAACGTAGGAATTATTCAATTAATTTAATAACAATTTTTTTCAATTACTAATGATGAAATATGAAAATTTTAATATAATTCTCATAAACATAGATGGTTTTAGAAAAGATAAAATCAAATCATGTAAAAATCTTGAAGAAATTAAAAATGATTCATTATATTTTTCAAACATGAATACTGTTGCTCCTTACACATTTGCATCTTTACACTCTGTTTTTTCTGGTTTATATCCATCTAAACATGGTGTAAATGGTTATTACAATATTTTTAAATTTAAAAAAGATGAGGTAGTAACTTTTACTGAACTCTTACAAAAAAATGGTTATTATACAAGTTATGATATCATAGATGACTCTGTAGTTCCATCACAAGGTTTTGATGAAAAAAATGTTTTCGATGAAAAAACTGTTGATTTTAATAAAAGACATTCAGAAATAATTTCAAAACTTGTGTCAAAAGGAAAATTCTTTTTATTTTTACATTATACTGAAATGCATAAAAATTTGGTTAATGCAGTCATTCAAAAATATGATCAAGAATCAAATGACGATAAATATTTTCAAAATTTAAGTGAAAATGATGATCGATTTAATTCATATCTTCCATATTGTGATGCATACATAAAAAATATCATTAATACTTTAAAAAATGAGAAAATTTATGATAAAACAATTCTTATCTTATTTGCAGATCATGGAACAAGTTTAGGAGAAAAAAAAGGTGAAAAATTTTATGGTGTGTATTGTTATGATTATACATTAAATGTTTTTTGTATAATGAAAATACCTGGAATGGAAAAAAAA
>CEUL01039513.1_pt1 | contig 29713 bp, 33 predicted proteins | sample 427021 | NCBI WGS metagenome assembly CEUL01 (sample SAMEA2622800, study PRJEB7988) | marine metagenome | isolation source: saline water (ENVO:00002010), including | reverse complement strand
AGATATTGACAAAAAAATGAAAGGGTTATGAGTGAGCCAATCACACCCGAACAGGCAATCATTGCATTGGTTGCGGTCATCGCGACTATGACTTACACGGGTCTGGAACTGTTTGGTATTCAGTTTTCCCAGCTCGTTGGGACTATATCGATAGTGGGATTACTCATACTTTATGCAATCTTCCGTTTTTATCCTGATTGGACGAAATAAAAGGTATGCGGTGAGAGAGGGATTCGAACCCCCGAGGCCGTTGGCCACCAGTTTTCAAGACTGGCGCATTAGTCCGCTCTGCCATCTCACCCAGTATGAATAAAGTAAGTAACAGACTTATTCCTTTTCGGATTGTGAATTTACTCGTTTTGAGGATTCGCAGGGTGATAATCGGTGTCGTAAACCCCGGGTTTTCCATCAATCCGATCGGGGTTTATACGTCCGCCAAGTAGCATGAAATCGAGGACGATTAGGTTGAGTAACGACTCCACTACAGGGACCCCTCGTGGCGGAAGGACTGGATCGTGCCTGCCTATTACTTGGATTTCTTTCTCTTCATTGGTTGCCCAATCAACAGTCTGTTGTTTTTTCACGATAGAAGTTGGAGCATGGAAGGTAACTTCTCCAAAAATAACTTCCCCTGTTGTGATTCCTCCCTGAATGCCCCCATGATTATTGCTGGTAGGGACTACAGACCCGTCATTGTCAAAGGTGAAGGGGTCGTTTCGTTCGAACCCAGTGTATTCCCGGGCAGAACGTCCTAGGCCAAATTCGAAGGCTGTTGTTGCAGGGAGAGATAACATGGCGTGTCCAAGTCTTGCTTCAAATGAATCGAAACGTGGTGCGCCCAATCCACGGGGAACACCATGGGCTTCAAAATAGACAGACCCCCCAATAGAGTCACCTTCTTTTTGATATTTTGTAATCAATGCTTCCATTTTTTTTGCAGTAGAGGGGTGGCCACATCGAACAGGATTGTTCTCGGAATTACTAACCATGTCTTCAAATGTTATATCAGGGGCTCTTAAATCGCCTATTTGGTTCACATGTGCTTTGATTTGTACATCGTAAATGGAATCTTCGAGTACTTTTTTAGCCACTGCACCAGCTGCGACCCAATTGGCAGTTTCCCGAGCGCTCGATCGGCCTCCTCCAGCCCAACTCCTTGTCCCAAATTTTGCTGAGTAGGTAAAATCACCATGACTAGGGCGAGGAGCGGTGACAAATGGTTCGTACTTATTGGATTTTGCATCTTTATTGTATATGACCATTCCAATAGGTGCCCCAGTTGTGTAGCCACCTTCTAACCCAGATAAAAGGGAAACTTGGTCGGGCTCATCCCTACTAGTAGTAACCATAGATTGTCCAGGTCGCCTCCTGTCCAAGTCATGTTGGATATAGCTGTCATCTATTTTAACTCCGGCAGGGCAGCCAGAGATAGTACATCCAATTCCAGGTCCATGACTCTCTCCAAAAGTAGTAATTTGAAATAATTTTCCGAATTGATTTCCATTCATAGTTACTGATCACCTTTTATTTCAGCCCCTAAGCTCTTCAACACTTGGAAAAATTCAGGATAAGAAACTGCCACATGTTCTGCTCCTGAAATTTGAATAGCTCCAGAGGATATGAGACCTAAAATCGAAAGGGACATCACGATTCGATGGTCCCCTCTTCCATTAAGTTTTGCACCAATGAGAGGCGAATTTGATCCATAAATGGTTAATTTATCAGACTGTTCTTTGGTTTTTACACCTAACTTCTGTAGTTCTTCACTCATTGCAGAAACGCGGTCAGTCTCCTTATACCGAACATGAGAGCAATTTACAATGGTTGTTTTCCCAGTTGCGGTGGCGCCTAATATGGCAATTGTGGGGAGAAGGTCGGGAGTATTTCCAACATCGATAGTAGCACCAGAGAGAGTGGATTTAGTTACGGTGATGGTTTCTTTTGAGAGGTCCCAATGAATATCTGCACCCATATTTGAGAGAATGTCGACGATTGCAGCATCTCCCTGAGAGGTTGGTTGTGCCCCAGTTACTACAACTCCATTGTCAGATGCTAGCGCTCCTGCTGCAAGTAGATATGACATTGAAGAGAAATCACCAGGGACTTTGTAAACGGGATTGTGTGAAGAATAGGATTGACCCCCTGGGACACGGTAGCCATTTTCAGTTGCATGGGTTTCGATTCCAAAGGATTGGAGGATTTCGATGGTTATGTCAACGTAAGGTTTTGACTTTAGTTCGGAAGTGATAGTTATATCAATACCGGCCTCCGTGACACCCCCTGCCATCAATAGTGAAGTTATAAATTGAGATGAAATATTCCCAGGAACTGAAACAGATCCTCCTTTTATTGGGCCTTTGATGGCGAGAGGGGCACTCCCATTGTTTTCAATACTAGTTGCCTCACCACCAAGTTGTATAATGGCATCGAGTAACTCACCTTGTGGCCTCGAACTAAGAGACTCGTCACCAATGAGTGTAGTTGTCCCGTCAACTAAAGCTGCAGTGGCTATTAAAAGTCGCATAGTAGTCCCACTGTTTGCGCAATCAATTACATCAGATGGGAGAGAGGGATGGTCGTGGAACCCTGTAATCGATAATCCATCGTCTTCGGTGATGGTACTACCTAGAGCTTCTATTGCTCGGATGGTTGCCCGGGTATCGGCACTTAGAAGTGGATTTTCTATCTTGGTGGAGAGAGAATGTCCTGCTGCCAATATCGCCCGATGTGTGTAGCTCTTAGAGGGCGGTGCCATTACGCATCCTTCGATGGAAGAGGGGCGAATGGTTATGTCCATGGGTTTGGTTAGATGCCGTACTATTTAGCGAATGTGCAAATGATAGCGAATAGACCCATAGAATTTGCTTTAAACTTCCGAGGTAAAGAAAAGAATATGGTACAGTATTCGGAGTTGGATTCTTTTTTACAAGATGGAGATTATGATGGATATTTGGTTGATGCTTCGTCCGAAGATGCTAATCAAAAATATATATCGGGTTTTGATGCCCCGGATCCGTTTATTACACTGTATACTACTAACGGGATCCGAATGCTTGTATCCGGACTAGAATATGGACGTGCTTGTAAACAGAGTCGATCAGGTATAATTAAACGGCTGTCAGAATATAAATTTGAGGAGCTAGTGGCAGAAAGAGGATCCATTGATGCTCGGATGCAAGTTATTGCTGAGTTTATTTTAGAGGAAAGAGAGAGTAGTAAATTGGTTGTTCCAGGGAATTTTCCTTTGGAGACTGCGGATGGGTTGAGATTAAAAGGAATTGAGATTGAAATAGATTCGAGTAGGGAATTATCGAAAATTAGATCCTGTAAGAATGAGGAAGAAATTGAACAGATTAGGCGGGTACAAGAAGCTACAGAGGAGGCAATGCATATTGCAGAAAAAATGATATCAGAGGCGAATATTAGAAATGGAATATTACACAAAAATGGAGAGATATTGACATCAGAGATAGTTAAAAGTGAGATTGAACTTGCCTTAATGAAAAGGGGATGTGATGCAGGAGATACCATCGTTGCTAGTGGTGGACAAGGGGCAGATCCACATCATTCGGGGGAGGGACCACTTATTGCAAATGTTCCAATAATAGTTGATATTTTTCCACAAGACAAGATTAGTGGATATCATGCAGATATGACTCGTACGTGGGTTAAAGGAACGCCATCGTCTGAAGTTTTGAGGAGATATGCTGCTACAGTAAAAGCGATGGAAACTGCCATCGAGATGATCCGGCCGGGTATCACAGGGAATGAAATTCACAATGTTGTGTGTGACATATATGAAGAGGAAGGATACGAAACATTGAGGTCAAATCCAGCTACTGATACGGGATTTATCCACTCTACAGGGCATGGAGTTGGGCTAGACATCCATGAATTTCCTAGGATTAACTCGGAGCATGTGGTTTTGCAAACAGGAAATGTAATTACAGTGGAACCTGGACTATACGACCCAATTGAGGGGGGAATTCGCGTCGAAGATTTGATTTTAGTAACAAAAAGCGGATATGAAAATTTGACTAGATATCCAAAGAAAATTTTGGCATAAATATGCTCAAATGTACAAGAAAGAATCGAAAAATCATTTAGGAAATTTTTGCCTATTTCGAATGAGTTAATAGACTCATTGTGAAAGGTATATTATGGTTTTAATTCAAATTGCGGATTTGGTTGTAACTGTATTTCCTAATGGGGTGTCGCATTATCTCATAGGAGGGATAGTAATAGGGGCTAGCGTAGTTTTTATGTACTTTACGACAGGGCAAATAGTAGGTGCTAGTACAGCACTAGAGACAACGGTCTCGTATTACTCTAAATTAAAGTGGTTTCAGCAAGAGGAATTCATTTCGTCGAGGGATTGGAGAGCGGTGTTTACTATTGGATTAATAGTAGGTGCCGCAGGCTACACCTTGGTTTCGGGTGCAGAGCTATGGGTAACAGAAGTCCAATGGTGGCGATTATTGATTGGGGGGTTATTCATTGGTATAGGGGCTAGATTGGGTAAAGGATGTACTTCGGGGCACGGCATATGTGGGCTTGCATCGTTCTCTCCTGCATCACTAGTTAATGTGGTGATATTCTTAGGAGTTGCAATAATTGTAGCACATTTAACAGAACTTTTAGGAGTAGTCCCATGAGTCGTGCGGGACAAATTCTTGTTGCGGCATTCGTGGGGGGAATAATATTTGGGATAGGACTTACTATTAGTCAGATGACACATCCAGAAGTTGTTTTAGACTTTCTCCAGCTAGACGATTTGGGACTGCTACTAGTGATGGGAGGAGGAGCAACTGTTGCTGCCATTGGGATTCAGATGGGAGCAAGAACTGGAAAATCGGCCCCACTCACGGGTAAAAAATATGGGCTAAGAGTCAGAGATTTGGACAGTGATGTGATAATAGGAGGGGTAATATTTGGAATAGGATGGGGTGTTGCTGGGGTTTGTCCAGGCCCAGCTTTTGCTAGTTTGGGAATAGGAAATTACGTCATAATATGGTCCGTTGTAGGAATGATCATAGGGGCCCACATCCATGGTTTTATAAAAGAATCCAGAGCCAATTAACTAGAATGATCTATACTATTTTGTTAAAGAAGAGGTAGTGTGTTTTAAGCAGACAGGTAGGGGATAATCGATGAGCGAATCTATTTTACGGTTCGCAAGTCTATGCGAAGGTAATGAAACTATTAATTGTGGGTTCGGGTTCAATGGGACGCTGGTTTGCATCATCTGTAGATGCAGAGGTCACATTTGTGGATATAAAAGCCGAGATGGCCCAAGGAGCTGCAGAGGATATAGGGGGAAAAGTAGCAGATTTGGATACAGAAGAATTGTTCGATGTTGTTTGCATTGCGGTGCCAATACCTTATGTGACTGAAGCTATTTCGACTTATGCTAAAAATGCAACTGGAGTTATGTGCGACATCACAGGGGTGATGAAAACCCCAATAGATGCTATGAAAGTGTATGCGAGTGACATAGGGAGAGTCAGTTTACACCCTTTGTTTGGCCCGGGGAATTACCCAGGCAGAATTGCCCTGGTGATAGGCGAGACAGGACCATTAGCGGAACAGATATTCAATGATCTTGAGAAGGCAGGGAATACACTGTTTATTACGACTGCAGAGGAGCATGACGAAGTGATGAAAACAGTACAAGGAATGACCCATGCTGCCATTCTTTCTTTTGCATTAGCAGCGAAAGAGGTTCCTGAAGAATTTGGAACTCCAATATTTGACGTCTTGGTCGAATTGGTAAAAGAGATGACAAATGGCAATGCCCAGGTATATTCAGATATTCAAGAAGTATTCGGAGGAGCTAAAGAAATCGTAGAAGCTGCAAATAGAATTTCGAATTCGGATTGGGAAGAATTCAGTCGACTATATGAAGAGGCCAGTAAGTAATGTGGTTGGACAAGATGAGTAAGTAAAAGGACTGTTTATGGATTTGAAAGGAAGTCGGGAAATCTTATCAAATGTTAGATACTTACAAAATATCCGTCCAATTGATCCTGAAGAAATTGAAGAGTATATATCAGGGTCAGTGGGGGTAGATTTGATCAGATCGGAGATTAGGGATAACGCATTCCAACTAGGCTTGGTAGAAAGGTTTGATGGGAAGTTTACTCCAGTTTCTGAGGATCCCATTGACCCTCGGGTGGTTGAGGTTCTGAAAATACCAGAAAAGTATTCTGCGCGACTGGAAGATATTTTGAGAGAGAAATATGGAAAGGAATGGCAATTGGGGGAATCGGGAGAGATAATTAGAGAGAGGATTAGGGGGATAAAAAAAGACTACTATGAAGGCAGAGGAGTAGAATATGATGAGGAAAATGCACTAGCATATGCTGCATATCATTTTCCAGGGTACTATGTGGCGATTCAGCATATATTAAATAAAATTTCAGAGGGAGGGTTGTTAAAAAGGAAATTGAGAATACTCGATGTTGGCGCAGGTATTGGGGGGCCTGCATTGGGAATTTCAGACTACATACCCGAAAATGCACTTGTGGAGTACAATGCAGTAGAACCGAGTCAAGCGGCAGATATTTTGCAAATATTAATGGAAGAAAGAGGGGCCAATGTACACTTAAATATTCACCGAGAGACGGCAGAAAAATTTGAGCCAAGTGGTGTTTATGACATCGTATTATTTGCCAACGTTATTAGTGAATTGGAAAACCCCATTTCGGTGGTTAATAAGTATAGTAAATTTGTATCAAAGACGGGTGCGATGATACTCGTTGCTCCTGCTGATAAAAATACGGCAATTGAATTGAGGGAGGTAGAAAGGGCAATTTCATCGAATATGAATATATATGTCCCAGCGATTAGCTTGTGGTCAGGTCAAGTTCCTTGTAGTGAGTGCTGGTCCTTTGAGGTAATGCCAGATATAGAGATTCCCTCTTTTCAAGAGAAAATTGACCGGGGTGGTCAAAGGAAAGGGGAGTTTGTAAATATAGACGTCCAAGTTGCATATAGCATACTAAGATGGGATTCTCAGACTTTATTTCGGCATCCTGGGGACATTTCTAGATGTGTCAAATTATCAGATATAGGAACCCGAATTGGAAAAAGAGTAGACATTATCGTGGTGAAACTGAGTCAGGATTTAAGCGAGGGACAAAATTCATTGTTTCTTGTAGGGGACGGGTCGGAAAAAATAGATAATTATATTGTGATTGTGAAAGAAACGCCGCAAAATCGGGTTATGGCAGAGGCAGAATATGGAAGAATTGTTTTGATTAGAGACGTCCTCGTTTTGTGGAATGAGGATGAGACGTCGTATAATCTTATTGTGGACAAAGAAACGACGGTTCAGCAAGGATTGAAAGGAAGTGGAAGAGATGAAAGTAGTGACACCAACTGAATTGAAGATGGGTAGTTCTAATTCTTTGCGGGTGTAAATGTAATTACATGACCATCATAGACTTAGCAAAGGAACTAATCTCAGTTCCAAGTCACGAGGGTGAAGAAGAAGTAGGTAAATTGATTGAAAAGTGGCTCAAAGAAGAAACGGATGCGGAAGTCTTACGCGATGGAATGGGAAATATTATTGCTCGGAGGGGGTCGGGGGAGGAATTAGCATTTATCGGACACCATGATGTAGTTCCCCCTAGTTTTGATCAGATGGAGGGTCATCGGTGTAAAGTTTTTGAAAAAGATGGTCGGCTTTATGGGAGAGGGTCGGCAGATATGAAAGGGGCACTTGCTTCAATGATGCATTCGTTTAGAGATGCAAATGCAGAAATGGAATTGGTGTTTGCAAGTTTTGTTGGGGAAGAGATAGGAGGGGTGGGTGCTCAATATGCTATTTCAAAAGGGTTTAATCCTAAATTTGTAGTGGTAGGAGAGGGGTCAATGGGATATTCGAAGGAGGGAGTTGTAGATATAGCTATTGCCCATAGGGGACGTCGGGAAAGTCAAATAACAATATTGGGAGAAGCTGCGCATGCGTCCCAACCGAATGAGGAGAGAAATGCCATATATCTGGCAGGGGAGGTAATCCAAGAAATATTGAAAATACCTACTAAAGAAATTAATATCGAAGGGAAAGATCTGAAAAGCTCAGTGACAGTGACAGTGATGGAGGGGGGAACTGCGGCGAATATCAACCCAGATAAATGTACTCTAATAATTGATGAGAGAACTATCCCAGGTGAAAGTGGTGCGATTCAAGTGGACGGCGAAATTGAATGGGAGATAAAGCATGAAATTCCTCCGTTTAAATGCCAAGATATGTCTTTTGCCCACCGAGTACGTGAAGTGGCGAATGGAGTGACTAAGGGATCAGAATTAATCGCGAAACCTCATACTACAGACGCGGGTTGGTTTTCTGAGAAAGGATGCATTGGTGTTGTGTGCGGACCGGCAGAAAGGGGGCAAGCTCATACATCAGAAGAGAGTGTAGATATAAGGGCGCTAGAAGATTGTTCAGAGATATATCGGAAGATAGCAGAGGTGAAGAGATAGATGGGAACTTACGAAGAATTTAACCAATATGTAGAACGAATAGAAAATCTCAACGAAGTGATGGGTGTTTTGCATTGGGATCAGGAAGTGATGATGCCAGAGGGAGGAATAAATGCAAGAGCCATGCAATTTTCAGTGTTGTCCACCATGCGGCATGAATTAATAGTAGACAATAAATTGAGTGGGCTAATAGAAGAGATGTCAAAGTACGGAGGAGAAGAGGAGAGGTCGATACATAGAGAAATTAAAAGAATGCATGAACGTGCTATGTTGATTCCGACGGAACTGATAAAAGAATTGTCTCAACTCACAACACGGTCGTTTCCTATGTGGGTAGAGGCAAAAAGAAAATCAGATTTCAAACATTTTGAGGGGATGTTGCAATTGCTAATTGAGAAAAAATGCGAGATGGCAAATTGCATAGATAGTAATGCGGACCCTTATAATGTTCTTGTTCAAGATTATGAACCATATTTAAGTCTATCTTCTATTGAGGAAATACTAGTAAACTTGAAGGAGTCTCTAGTCCCATTAATTAAAAAAATACGGGAGGAGGGGGAAGATATAAAAGAGACATTGGAGGGTAATTTCGATTTGCAAAATCAAAAATTTCTTTCGGAAGATGTGCTCAATTTATTAGGGTATGATTGGTCCAGAGGGAGGTTAGATATGTCCCCACACCCATTTTCAATGGGGAATGTTTTTGATTCGAGAATAACGACAAGATTTGAAGGGGAAAATTTTGTAGATGGGTTGTTGAGCACAATCCATGAATTTGGACATGCGTTGTACACCCTATCATTGCCAAGTGAGCATTATGGCACCCCATTGTGCGGAGATATGGGGATGATAATACACGAATCTCAATCGAGGTTTTGGGAGAACCATATTGGGAAATCACTTGCGTTCTGGGAGGAGATATTGCCAACTGTCAGGTCACGTTTTCCAAAGATGGAATTTGGAAGTCCAGAGAGGGTATACAAAATGGTCAATAGGGTTAAACTAGATAATCCAATTCGGGTTAATGCGGACGAATTGACCTACCACTTACATATAATAATTAGGTATGAGATAGAGAGTGCACTGATAAGGGGAGAATTGCAAGTTTCAGAAATCCCAGCTGTTTGGAATGAAAAAATGGAGAAATATTTAGGAATAACACCAGAAAATGATTCGGTGGGGTGTCTTCAGGATATACATTGGAGTCATGGGTCTTTTGGGTATTTCCCCACATATTCAGTGGGTAGTATTTTGGCAGCCCAGATTAGTCACCATATAGAGCAAGAGGTAGGAGACATAGGCGAATTGATTCGGAGTGGTGACTATCAATATTTGAAGAATTGGTTGGGAGAAAATATCCACAAGCATGGGGGGAAATACACTACGCCAGAATTGATTAAAAAGGCGGTAGGAGAAGATATTAAAATAGATTATTTTGTAGGATATATCAATAGAAAATACGCAGAAATATATGAGATATAAGAAGGATGGGAAAATGATTCATATCTATAGCCATCGGAGAGTTATGACGCAGAGTCACTTCGAACGGTATTTATGCCTTAGTGAACTGTTATGTTGTGATTAATGAAAGAATCAAATGGACCAAACCTAATACGTCTTTTTGGAGGTCCAGGGAGTGGGAAGACGACAGCCTTGTTAAATGAGGTCGAAGGGCTCCTTGATTCGGGGATTGATGTAAAAGATCTTCTTCTAGTTTCATATACGCGGGCTGCAGCGACAGAATTGAGAGAAAGGCTAGGATCTCGACTTGAAATAGAACCAGAATCTCTTCGCGGGAATGTGAGTACAATGCACGCAAAAGCATACGAGCTTTTGAAATTATCTCGGAAAAGCGTTGTTAGTGATTCTGATAGGAAGGGTTTCTGTTCAGATAGGGGGTTGGAATATGAAGAAGATTACAAAAGTGGAGGGAGGAGAACAACATTATCCACTGCGTTGGGAAATAAAGTTTTAGAAACTAGTCAATGGATCCAACGTACAAATAAAAGCGTGGACGATTGGTTCGATGTTCCATTTACGTGGGATGTTGAGAAAGTACGGTATCCTCCTGATTTGGATCCACGGGCACAATCGGGGAATAAATACACCCCGACCTGGTCATCGGGAGATAATCGATTGAGTATTCCAGATTTGATTGAACAATGGAGAGAATATAAATTGGAAAATAAAATTGTTGGTTTTGCAGATATGTTAGAGATGGTTCACGAGCGTGAACTAATACCACGAGTTTCTAATTTGGTTGTCGATGAGTTTCAGGATATTACAAAATTGCAATATGGGATATATTCTCAATGGAAACCTCAAATGGATAACGTGATCATAGCAGGAGATGATGATCAGGTGGTTTATGCCTGGCAAGGCGCAGATCCGGGATTGCTACTTAACGAGAAAATTGGATCGGACAGAATATTGGATAATTCGTATCGGCTTCCATCAAATATACTTGAGATCGTTGGGCAAGTGATTGGACATGTGGAAGTTAGGCAAAATAAAAATTTGAAACCTAGGACAGAAGGGGGAGACATAGAGTTTCTTCCAGACCCATCTGTTTTGGACTTAGTACGAAGAATCAAAATGGATGTGGAATCGGACAAAGGAACATTGATGGTATTATTCCGTGCTAGGTATCAAATGTTTGAATTCATGGAAGAATTTGTGAAAATTGGGATTCCATTCTCCATGATGACTGATGGAAATATGTGGACAGAAAAACTCACAAAATATGTTGAGGCGGTTGAATGTTACAAATCCGGTGAGAATTTGTCAGGGAGTCAGGTGTATTTATTAGCAGACATATTGGTGGATTCTTCGTTTGGTGCACGGAAAAGAGAGGAACTATTTGATGCAGTACATAATGCTCTGAAAAAGAAAAATACAAAGGACAAAAACCAGGTTGAATTTTCCGCAGAATTTATACGAAAACAAATTCCGTTTATGCCGAGCCCAGATGTTGCGTCTGAAATGATTCGAAAAGTGAGTAATTATCAAAAACGTTGTGTTAAGTCTTACTTTGAAGGGGAATATCAAGACATTGAGCATGATCGTGTGAGAATAGGAACTATCCATTCGTCGAAGGGTAGAGAAGCAGATTATGTGTATGTTGCCACCGATTTGACGGAAAAGGTTGTTGAGCATATGTCTTCAGAAGTAACAGGAGGGATAGAATATGATCCGACTTCAAAAATTGTTCCGATTCTTACAGACAGTGAGCGGAGGGTATTTTATGTGGGTATGAGTCGAGCTAGAGAGGGATTGATAGTAATGGAAAATTTAATTAAAAGTGCACCGACGTTGCCTGTAGAAGTTCTTCTTAATAACGAATATACAGGGAAATCAATTGAAGATCTTGGGTATTAAATGTGGAAAACAAGAACAGAATATTTTCAGGTTTTGACACCGTAGGTTATATGATATGTTTACAGGGATAGTAGAAACGGTTGGTGAAATTTCGATGGTGGAAGAAAGTAGTGAGGGGCTCAGAGTGGAGATTAAAGTGGCATGGGGGGATACGTTGAAGGATGGAGTTAGTGTTTGTGTTTCGGGAGTTTGTTTGACGGTTGAGTCCCACAATGAGAATGGTTTTGTGGCATTCTTATCGGCAGAAACACTAAATTGCAGTAATCTCAAAGAATTGCGAGAAGGTTCTTTTGTTAATTTAGAGAGGGCTATGCCATGCGAGGGGAGGTTTGATGGCCACATTGTGCAGGGTCACGTTGATACCACGACGGAAATAATTGAAATCAACCAGATTGGAGAGGATTGGGAATATGGATTCATAATACCAGAGGGGTTTGGTAAATATATGGTAAAAAAAGGGTCAATTACAATAGATGGGATTAGTTTAACAATTGCAGATATAAATAAAGAAAGACTCACAGTTGCAATTATCCCAACGACATACTCAGAGACGATATTATGTAAACGAAGATTGGGAGATGTGGTAAACATTGAAGTTGATATATTAGCCAAGTATACGGAGAGGTTATTGGAAAAATAATGGCATTAACAACAGAAGTTCATCCTGTAAAATTGAATGCAGAGATAGCATCTGAGGGCATAAACATAGAATATTTAGATGGGAGAACTGTGAAATATGCAAGTAAACCTCATAAAATAGAAAAATGTATTCGGTGTCAGCCTGGAAAGGATGTTCACGTTATAAGTATACAGAAGGGGAGGGGAGAAATTGTATATGTGGACGAGTTAAAAACGGACCACAAAATTCTTGAGTCAACAGGGGTGGGAAAGTATCTAGTTCCTTCGGGAAAATCGGTCGAAATTTTTGAAGGAATTACGGCTCAAAAGGAAGGTCATTCAATTGAAATTTGTGTTGATTTTAAATCCGCAAATGGGAGATTATTTGTGTTTCAAGAGGATGAATTTGGAGAGCTTGCTCACGAGTTGATTGGGGATTTAAAAACAAGTGGAAAGAATGATTGATTATTTAAAATTATTGAGAAGTTGTTCTCAGATGATAAAGAACAATGCAAGTTAATGTACTAATGATTGCGCACGCACTCAATACGTAATAAGCTTCATTGAATAGGTTCGAATCGGCCATGAATCCTACGATGACTGGGCCTATTGCCCCAGATAAAAGAAAAGTGGTTCTTTGAAGACCTAGGCTAGATCCTTGTGCTTCGTTTGGTAGCAAAGATACATCATACGTGGTGATTGTTGGCCAGAATCCCAATTGTAAACTAATAACGGCTACGATGAGAGCTATAGAAAATATGCCATTTGAAATAGGCAAAAGTAGCAGTCCAAAGGCTGTTAGAAGGGTGGTGAAGATCAAGGGTTGGAAAAATCCACGTTTATCGGAGACCCATCCAAGAAGGGGTTGGATCAGCAGCCCACCGATGAAAAAAATACTAAATAGCCCCGCAGTGGTTGACTCGTCGATTCCTTTTATAGAGATTAAATAAGTGGGAAAAAAGGAGGTGAATCCTTGGTAAACAACAGACATAGAGATCATAGAAAATGTAATGAGAAGTATTGCTGGCTTGCTCAGGGCTTGGTAGATTTTAGAAAAAATGCCGGAGAGGGAAGTTGGCGGGGGGGAGGTATGAGTTTTGGAGTAGGGAGGGACTGTGATCCAGAGTACCATTGCAATGAGAAGGAAGAGTGGGATTGCAAAACCGATCCCTATGCGCCAACCAAATGCGGTGTTTTGGTAAGCTAAGAATACTAAGAGTGCGAGAGGTGGAAGAATGGAATTCCCAATAGCCCCCAGTGCATTAGTAATTCCGATAACTGTGGCCTGTAATTTAGGATAAAGTTGTACAAGAATGGTGACTCGTGAAGTGCCAAAAAGCCCAGATCCAAGGCCAAATAATAGCATTCCAACTACCAATGCTAATAAAGAGCTAGAGAAAAAAATGATGATGAGGCCGAAAGATGCCACGATCAGACTTGACGTCAGTGCTACCCGTTCGCCGAATGTATCTGCAAAAATACCACCGGGGAATTGGCTTAATGCCTTCGAAGCTGCTAACGAGCTGAGCAAAAGTCCTGCTACCGTGTTTCCGATGGAAAATTCCAGTTTTATATAAGGAAGTAAAACGGGGAAAATGACATCTACACCAAAACGTAGGAATTGTCCCAATCCAACGGTGAGTAGCACCAGAAAAGAACCAGAAGCAAAAATTCCTCTGGATTTTTTTAATAAATTTTCCACTATGAAAATTTCGAATGGGCAATATGATAATGGTTTGGATTTGCCATAGTCGAGTAGGATGGTGGAAAATAGAAATAGTACCGAAGACGTTTTTCCTGTGGCACTTGAACGTTAATCATGCGCATCACGGTGAACGTTGCGATGAGCATAGATGGAAAAATAGCATCTAGTCTCCGAGAACAATTGGTAATAAGTGGACCGTCTGATTTTGATCGTGTTGATTTGTTACGTGCGCAATGTGATGCGGTTATGGTGGGAGTACAAACAATTTTGGCAGACGATCCCAAACTGCTGATACACGATGAAAAGTTGAGTTCGAATAGGAGAGATGGGGGCGAGTCTGCACATCCGGCTAGGATACTCGTTGATTCATTAGGGAGAACTCCAAATAATGCCCAAGTAATGGGAAAGGACGCACGTACGATCATCTTATTGAGCGGGGCGGCAGAAGAGGAAAGAATTCAAGAGTTAAACGGACTGGGTGTAACGACGATAGTTTCGGGAGAGAAACGAGTGGACATGGAAAATGCCATGACATTACTCAAAGAGGAAGGGATTAAAAACATACTAGTCGAAGGAGGGGGAGAGCTTATTTTTACATTGATAGAAAAAGATCTCGTGGATGAACTAACAGTATATATCGCACCCATGATTATTGGAGGAAGAGGTGCCCCTACACTAGCTGACGGAGAGGGTTTTGTAGATAGATTTCCACGTTTTTCGCTGATGAAAGTGCAAGAAAGTGACGAGGGTGTCGTGTTGTATTTTAAGAAAATACTCAATAAATAAAATAAATGCTATCGATCGAATAGATCATCCAGATATACTCCTGCATCCAACGCTGCTTGGACGCCCATAGAACCTGCAGTTATTGCTTGTTGGTAGTGAGAATCCACAACGTCTCCGGCTCCGAAAATTCCAGGGACCGCGGTGTGTGTCTTTCCAGATCCAGACCCACCTTGTGTTAGGAGATATCCTTCGGGGTCTAATTCAACAGCAGTTGGACGTAGATAATCTGTATTTGGAATATGACCAATTGCGATGAACAAAGCGCCGACATTAAGAGTGGAATTCTCAAACCCAGGCTCGGTTTTTCTACTGGAGGGATTTCCATCAGCATGGTGAATAAGATCGATGGTTGAAATGCCTTCATCGGGAGTACCATTGATCTGTGAAATCTCAGTATTCCAAAGGATAGAAATATCGCCGGATTCGACTTTTTTCATGATTCGGTCAATCCAGTATTTTTCTGCACGGAAGGAATCTCGCCGGTGCGCTATATACACTTTATTTGCAAACTTTGTTAGGAAGTGTGCTTCTTCCATTGCAGCATCCCCACCTCCGACAACGAGCATATCTTCATCTTTAAAGAATGCCCCATCACAGGTTGCACAGGTGGATACACCATACCCCATCAGCTCATCCTCTCCAGGGACACATAGGGTGCGGGCACTCGCTCCACTGGCAACTATAAACGCGTCAGAGGTGAGAAAAGTCCCATCAGATAGCCCTACTTGGAAAGGGTGGGTTGTATCATCGATAGTGACTATAGTCCCGTATCGTGTTTTGGCTCCAAATTTGATAGCCTGGGTTTTCATTCGGCTTATTAGTTCAGGGCCAGTAATTGCGTCTGGAAAGCCAGGGTAGTTTTCAACTTCGGTTGTGAGAGTTAGTTGGCCGCCGGGTTCGGGACCTTCGATTACTAGGGGATCGTTTTTGGCCCGTGCTGAGTAGATCGCTGCAGAAAGGCCAGCAATGCCAGCCCCAGCAATGATAAGTTCTCGATGTTCAATTTCCTCGGAAAGAGGACCAGAGGAGATGGGTTTTGGGGTCAATGTGTATAATCAGGAATGGTGGAGGAAACCACTTTCGACTTAAATTTTAGAATAGTAAGAGAGAATAGAAAAAATAATTACAGTTTCGAAGTCCTTGTATGACTATGAGTGCAGATCTCGTGGAAAAAACGGAAAGGTATGAGAGGATGCTTTCTTCTGCGCTAGATATCGTGAAGATGGCGCCACAAGAGTCTTCATCATTGTCAGCCTCGGCGGATGAATGTATGGAGATGGTACGGGCCTACCTAAGTGATGGGCAAAATTTCCACAAAAAAGGGGATTATGTCAATGCACTAGCTGCATTTTCATATGGGTATGGATGGCTAGATTCAGGCGTTCGTTTTGGGCTTTTTGCAGTTCCAGAGGGCACAGGTTTGTTTACTATTTGAGAGTTAGAATGGTGAGATAAACTCAACAACTACCAGTAAGCTTATATTTCATAAAATAGCAGCAGCACCGAAAGATTTAAAAGCTATACATATTAATGACTGGTTATAAGAGCAAAAATAAGGACTGTCAAGTGGAAGAATTTGACCCCGTATTTTTCCTTTATAAATAACATGACTGACACACGTATTCGAGAATTCGAAAAAGAAGAAAAAGAGACTGAAAATGAAGTAGAAGAAGGTGTATGTTCTGAATGTGGAGGTAGGTTGGTAAACGATGAAGAAAGGGCAGAGGTCATCTGTGAAGATTGTGGCCTAGTTACAGAAGAAGATAGAATTGATCCAGGTCCAGAATGGCGAGCATTCAATCCGCAGGAACGGGATAGAAAATCGAGGGTCGGAGCACCGACGACCACCATGATGCATGACAAGGGTCTTTCAACCAACATTGGGTGGCAAGACAAAGATGCATATGGAAAATCCCTTTCGCCGCGTCAAAGGGAGAAAATGCAGCGATTGCGAAGATGGAATGAGAGATTTAGAACGCGGAATTCAAAGGAAAGAAATCTGAAACAAGCACTGGGAGAAATCGATAGAATGGCGTCGGCTCTCGGCCTTCCAGAAAATGTAAGAGAAATGGCATCTGTGATATATCGCAGAGCACTAAACGATGATTTGCTTCCAGGTAGATCCATAGAAGGAGTAGCCACTGCAGCGTTATATGCATCCGCGAGGCAGACCGGAACGCCTAGAAGTTTAGATGAAATTTCGGATGTCAGTCGGGTTGATAAGATGGAACTTACCCGAACTTATCGATATATTGTACGTCAATTGGGATTGGAAGTTCAGCCAGCAGATCCCGTGAGTTACCTCCCAAGATTTACATCTGAACTAAATCTTTCTGAAGAGGCAGAAAGAAGGGCGAGAGAATTACTCCAGGCTGCGAAGAAAGATGGATTGCATAGTGGGAAGAGTCCAGTTGGGCTTGCTGCTGCTGCCATTTATGCAGCGGCATTGCTAACAAATGAGAAAGTAACTCAGTCAGAAGTGAGTGAAGTGACAGATGTTAGTGAAGTCACGATTAGGAACAGGTACAAGGAACTACTAGAGTCTGCTGAGGCAGGAACGGCCGCTTAAATTTATTTAAAATTGAAAAATTTACTCTATTTTCGATAGAATCCCGCAGCCTTCGCAATGGATCATCAGGGAGTTATTTTTTTCTTGAAGTTTTGTATCAGGGAGACCACAATCAGGACAAATAACATAGGTTTTAGAGAAGGACTTAATGACCAACGAGACACGGTCGGTTGAAAAGGATCCAGTCAGTCTTGCGCGGCCCGTCTCGTCGATATTCGCACTGGTTCCAAATTCATTTTGAAGGAATTTGAGGACTAAATCTGCTTCCCGGTTCAAAACCTCAACTGTATTCTTGAAATTTTCATATACAGTGACATTTCCTTCTGGTCGGACCACGGGGTCGGGTAAATTCCATCGAGAATGGGTAGAAACAACTTCGGGCATTGTTTCGAATGCTTGGGTCAATAGATCCTCATAATTAGACATGTCTGGTTAGAATCGGCCTATCGATATGAAGCCTTTCATATATTGAGTCCCATGCTAACGGGGGTCAGAATTAGCTTATATCCTCTCAAAACATAAATAACTTTGAAAAGATATGAAAAAACAAGAGCTTATACATTTACATGGTCTTCTCGCAGAAGTGCCTATATATTGCAAGGAAAACCACGACGTTTCGTTTGATGTACACGAGTATGAAGAACAAGAAATTCGACCTACATCAATACATCAATCTAAAACGGATCATAAAAATGCAGTATTCACATTGGCGAAAGGAATTTGTGCTTCTCTTGCGCCGGGAGAAGAAGTAGAACAGATTACAATATAATCACGTATTATATCATTTTAACAGAAGTTGACCCTGATTTAGAGCTATTCTTGACCGTATCCTTCTTCGGATTTCTCGTGTACAACAATATTGAGTATTTTTAGAGGTATATTTCGTAGTTTTTGTCCTATCTCTTTTCGCGCGATTCTCAAAGCGTGTTCCTCACCTTCTGCATTGAAAACAATCATTTCTAATTCTAGAGCTACTAAACCGTCGTTGGCTGCTATGAATGCAGGTTCATGCGAGTCACCGCAGTTTGGACAAGTTCTATTTACTGCAGTTATTTCAACATATTTGAGATCGGGGTTGAGCATATCTCCAGTTTTAGATATTGCGATTCGAACGGCTTCATTAGGAGTTTCAACATTGTATACCGGCACTGCGGCTTCAAGAGTAACAGCATAATCCATATCTAGTGTGGCACGTGATCAAAGTAGAAGAATGTTAGCTATATGATTTGAGGAGGAGTTTGGAATACTTAGTCGGAAAGAATAATCCTTATGTAAAAATAAGAGTAATAACATAAGATGGATTCGGGTGTTATTTTGAATAGTTCCTTATCAGGTGGACTAGATCTACAAGCCACCCTAGAAAGTGGTCAGACGTATCTTTGGGATCGTGATGATGGGGAGGATTACCGGGGTTCTGGCCTCAGTGGAGGGGGTGCGTGGTACAGTTCTGTAATTGAGGGAAGGGTGGTACGTTTGAGACAAGTGGAAGACCAATTAGAATGGAGGTCCACATCAGATGTGGATGGAGTTATCAGGAGGATTTTGGGGTTAGATGATGATTTGGATCAGATAATGAAAATGGGCATTGAAGATTCACTCGTAGAATCTGCTTATTCAACATACAAGGGTATGAGGATTGTTCGGGATCCATTTTTCCCATGTGTTGTTTCATTTATTTGTTCTTCACAAATGAAGGTTGAAAGGATATTTGGAATGCAACAAAGACTTCGGAGAAAATATGGAGAGAAGGTTAGATTTGAAGGAAAGGATTACTATGAATATCCAAAAGTAGAGGTGCTCGCAGGTTTGGATGAATCAGATTTGCGTGAGATGGGGTTTGGATACAGAGCTCCATACGTGATAGAGACTGCAAAAATGTTAAAAGAAGACCCAGATGGGGTTGATTATTTCATGGAAGATTATGAGCAAAATAGAGAGAAATTAACTGAGTTGAGGGGCGTTGGTCAGAAAGTTGCAGATTGTATTTGTTTATTTTCCCTAGGACATCTAGAAGCAGTTCCTCTCGATACGTGGATTAGATCTACGATTAAAACTCACTATCCGAATTGTGACCATAAATCATATCAGGATATGTCCCAGGCGGTAAGAAATGAATTTGGACCATATGCAGGGTATGTACAGACATACATTTTTCATTACCTACGTCATGAAGCTGGCAGGACCAGTAACATAGTAGCTGTAGGAGATTAGAAAATCATCAAGAGAGGATATAAAGGAGGATTTAACGCGCTGCCGGTATAAGGAATATGTGATGATAACTGCGAAGAAGATGGCAATGGTGGATCTAAATGCTGCTGAGCTAGGCGTTTCTCAGAAGCAACTAATGGAGTCCAGTGGTCATGCGGTTGCACAAGCAGTTAAAAAAATTGCAGAGGAGGGGGCAAAAATAGCGATCATAGGAGGTAGGGGGAACAATGGAGGAGATGCATTTGTTTCTGCTCGTTTTCTTGAAGAGTTCAAGGTAAAAATTTATTTAATAGGTAGGCCAGAATTGATAACAGGGTCAGCTGCCCGGGAAAATTGGGAAGTGCTGCAGACGTATGGATACGATACTCAAGTTATAAGGGATATCTCAGAATTCAAATTGGAAGATCCGGATATTATAGTGGATGGATTGCTAGGGACAGGGATAACTGGCCCTGTTAGAGAACCAGACCGGTCTATAATTGAGATGCTAAATGAAGCAGATTCAACTGTGGTCTCGGTGGATGTTCCTTCAGGTATTGATGCAGATAAAGGAAGTGTGGGGATTTCAGTTGATGCCGACTTAATAGTAACATTTCATGATTTAAAACCAGGGATAAAGGAGCATGAGAATGTAATTATTGCAGATATTGGAATTCCAAAGGCAGCTAGTATTTTTGTTGGGCCAGGAGATCTCCTCCCATTGAAACGCCCGAAGGAAAAGCATAAAGGAGACTTTGGACGTGTGATGGTGATAGGGGGAGGGCCATACACCGGAGCACCCCTATTGTGTTCATTGGGGGCATTGAGGGCAGGAGCGGATCTTGCATATGTAGCAGTTCCGTCTTCAATATCGGATGAGGTTCAAGGATATACGCCGGACATAATAGTTGAACCGTTTGATGGCGAAGTATTATTGCCAGAACATATAGATAAATTGATAGAAAAATCAAGGGAGATGGACGTCGTAGTTATTGGTCCAGGATTGGGGAACGATGGAAAAACTAAAACGGCAATAAAATTATTTTTGGAAAAGTGCGATGGGAAAGTAGTTGTGGATGCTGATGCTCTTAAAGTCATTCAGGGTCTCGAGGCTTCAGCGGAAATCATTTGTACACCGCATGCAGGTGAGTTTATAGAGATGGGAGGGCCAGATCTTGTGGATGGATTGAGTGAAAGAATGGAAATTGTGGAAAAGTTTACTGAAGAGTTGGGTCACGTGGTCGTTGTAAAAGGGGACAGAGATATAATCTCAAATGGAAAAGATACTCGTGTCAACCAAACGGGAAATTCAGGAATGACAGTGGGTGGGACAGGGGACATACTTGCAGGGGTGGTGGGGGCATTGTTTTGTACGCAGGAGAGTTTAACAGCAGCAACAATAGCGGCATACGTAGTGGGTAAATCGGGAGATCTTGCTGTAGAGGAGAAAGGAGGATATGGAATATTACCTACAGATTTGCTTCCACATATTCCAACGGCATTAGGAGGAAAAATATGAATGAAAAACTGACTCACATTGATCACAAAGGAGATGCCAATATGGTAAATATTGGAAATAAGAAAGACGTTATGAGAAAAGCAAAAGCTAGAGGTGAAATTAGATTGAAAGCTTCTACTATAGCTGCTATTGAGAAAGATTCAGTGGCTAAAGGAAATGTATTATCTGTTGCGAGGGTTGGGGCAATTGATGCGGTTAAACATACATGGGAAATAATCCCACTTTGTCATCAAATAGACATAAATGGAATTGAAGTAAAATTTTCAGTGGAGAAAGAGAAAGTTATTATGGAAGTCGAGGTCGAGACATTTGGGAAGACTGGATGTGAGATGGAGGCGCTCGTGGGGTTGAGTATAGGTTTGAACACAATATGGGACATGGTCAAGTCTATTGAGAAAGATGAGAATGGAAAATATCCCACTACCTCGATTGGACAAATAGAAGTTATAGAGAAAGTGAAAGGGGACTGAGATAGTATTTATCCAAGGAGGATAAACGTGATTCTGTGGAAATTGAAATCCAACAATTAGGACGGGATTTGGGAATCGGTGCGGTTATCGGGGCGATCATAGGCTTTACAGCTAAAAAAATGGCAAAATTAATTGCAGTAATAATAGGGATAGAAATAGTATTGTTTAGACTTTTAGAGTCTAGAGGTGTGATTCAAGTTGATTGGGATAAAATTGGAAATTCATTTTTAGGAATTGGGGATGTTGCAGTTGCTAGTGCACCCCCTTCTTGGCTGGTTTCAATAATATCTACACTATCCATAGGAGCAGGTTTTATGGGTGGTTTTCTTTTGGGATTTAAATATGGATGAGCGGTGAGAAAATATAAAATAAATTAATTTTTATTTGTTATGATTCTAGTTTCTGCTTCACCTTGTGACAAGCCGTTCGCTAAATTGTAGAATTCATCTTGCATTCCGGCAGGGAATCTAACAACACCGATCCAAGATCCATCATTTTGCCACTCTTCTTTTTCGAGAGTGCCAAATGCTCGAATTTGTGCTTGTGCTTTCCCAGCGTACATGGATGGAAATCGAACGGCAATGGATATTTCTTCAAATCGAATGGGTATCAGGGGTCGGAGCGCATCGAGTGCGTCCCCAACCTGATTTTCAACAGGTTTTAATGGGTCAACGCGAAAACCGGCTTGATCGAGTGCGGCTTCAATTCTAGCGGGAGGATGAGGGGCATTATTCATCTGGGGATTGATGGCATTCCGAGTGATTATAGTAATAAGTTTCCGGTGTTTTTGCGCTTGCATTTCCCGGCGTTGTTCAGCGGTGATTTGGATATCACCTAGCCGTATGACTTCGGGGATGATGGCGAGAGGATCGGTTGTGTTGAATACCTTTAGTAGGTTTTCTTCTGCTGGTCGATCGCCGCGAGAGACATCTTCAAATACATCCTGTGCTGCGATCACGTCTTCGATGTTTCCATCAAAATCTCCAGAAGATATCAATAGGGCTGCGTCGGGGTCAACGAGGACTTCAAAACGTGACCCAGATTTTTCTAGACGTGCGATGACTGCTTGGTCTAGCGAGATCATAAAGAGATATGGGGACGCTTAGGTAAAAAGTGCGTTAGAAGCCGTAAAACAAAAAAGATCTATTTTTTATCGTCTTTATTCGGTTTTGGAACGAGTTTTAGTTTTTTGATATATTTCGCTACTTCTTTGGCATCTACAGGAGCAAAAAGGGCGGTTTCGGTAGGAATGGTAGCCATTCCAACTCCTTCGGCGTCCAGTCCATCCTCATTGACTTCTGCCAATGCTTTCAGAGCGAGTTCAATACCATTTTCCAAGGATAGATCTGAAGAGTAATTTTCTTCCAAAAATGTCTTTATTTTTGACCTATCAGATCCAATAGATACTGCTTTCCATTCATAAGGGGTTCCAGAAGGATCTGTTTCGAATAAACGGGGAGAACCATCTTCAATTCCTCCAATAATTAGAGAAGATCCAAATGGTCTTGCACCTCCTATTTGAGTATATTGTTGAATGTGGTCAGTGACAAATTTAGCTAATGCTTCAGCCCCAATTGGTTCTTGATATCGCAAACGGTTTATCTGGGCCATTTGGCGTGCAAAATCAATTAGCTGTCTTGCGTCCGCGACATGTCCGGCGGATGCAATTCCAATATGGTCATCTGCTTTGTGGATTTTTTCCACTGAAGAGCGTTCTTGAAGGGGTTGGCGTGTAGAAGTATCCGCTGCCAATACGATCCCATCAGAGGTTCTAATACCAATACTAGGAGACCCTCTTTTAACAGCCTCTCGGGCATACTCTACTTGGTAGAGCCTGCCATCGGGAGAGAATATTGTGATTCCCCTATCGTATGCTTGTTGTTGTGCTTGGCCATGCATGCTATATCACTTAAGTAACATCCAGATGGGTTGCCCCAATAAAGTCAGTATCGGTTTGGATATCGATACAGTGACCCCTGGTAAAGGAAGGAGATATTTTTGTATCAAAAAGTAGTTCTCCAGAAAGAACGGGTTCCGAGGATTCTGAGAGATATTTTTCCTGACAACTTTTGATGGTTCCACTGACTCCTCGAATGAGAATTCCAACAGGGGATTCGTTTATTTTTGAAATGCAAGTTATACTTGGTCTTGCTATAGATAAAGCATCTCTACGGGTTCTGATTATCCCCCATCCCGAACCATTTGAAAATTTAAATTGAATAAGAGATAAATCTGCAGCATTCGCGCCGGCATCGCCGAACAATCTGCTCGTAGAAGTCCATAGTGCATGTTGAAATGAACGTTTGTCGAATTTGGCAGTTGGCCAAGATTCTATCGAGACTACGATATACCGGTAACGCGGTCGGAGGTGTTTTGGGAGAGGTTTCAATTGGAATCACCATACTTTCCACGCATCACTCCTAGATCAGCATATTTTCCGGAGAGGTTATCGAGGTTTCTGGAGATGATAGTGCCCCATTCCAAAAGGCCTGTTTCAACATCTTCAGGTTCCATTCCGATCAAACTGCCCACGGACATGAGTTCGAGAGGGGAGCGTAATTCAAGGTGAGATGATGGGTCAGAACTAACCACAAAGGGTGCGTTGTATGCAGAGATAATATCCCATTGTTTTCTGAGACGATTGAGAGATTTGATCCTGTTCTTCCCACTTTCGCGGAGGATTTCACTGAAATTTATTTCTATCCGGACGTTGTTTTTTTTCGCTTCCTTCACCATAACATGGCTAATATTTTTTTGAGTTCCGAGTGGGTGACAGAGAACATCGAGATTCTTTTGTTTACTAGCAAAAAGGTTGAGAGAAGTTTCGCCACCACGGATGCACAATAATGGAGTTTTATTTCGATTTCCACCTATATGGCCACTCAGAGTGGACTGGTTTTTCTCAGAGAGTTCAATTCCAGAGAAAATTTCTATGTTAAATGTATCCGAAATTGTTTGTAAATTTGAATTAGACAGTTCATTGGGAAGATTCCGGGCTATGATCCCACTGAAGCCATAATCAGAAGCAGTGGCTGCCATGCGGGATAGCGTAGAAGTGCCAATAGGTGTGACACGTACTGCTTCGAACATATAGAGAATAAGTACGCCCATATGTAAAACAGATCGGGTTTATGCAGAGAGGGTAGATGGGTGCAGTATTAGTCTTGATTTGAAGAAGGCATGTAGATGCGTTTGCTGTAAAGTAGTGCAATGGGTATCCCAGATATGAGAAGGACAAATACTAAATATAAAAATCCAGTTCTCAGTCCAGCAATGTCACCAATATATCCTATGATAACAGGAGATGCGGCACCAAGTACCAACGCACCAGTCCATAGATAGGCAAATGTTCTCCCTTCTCGATCGGGGGGTGCTATTGAATTGATAAGAGCATCTCTTGCAGGTGCAGAAGCCCACAAAGTTGCTCCGATTGCTATTGAGACTAAAAGTAGATTAGAGGGAGAGAGTTCGACTACTGCCAGAGTTGCAATTGAAATTGCTCCTGTTAAAACACAAGCCAATAGTATTACTCTAGAGTCGTACATATCTACGAGTTTTCCAACTATTAATTGGCTTAATCCTGCAGAAATTAGGAGTACTGAAAAGTACCAACTTGCAGTGGAGGTAGAAGTGACAACGGTACCAAAGATTTCGAATGTATAACCATACAATTCATCAATAAAGGCTGGGAAAAGAGCTCCAATACCATCGGCTGTGATTCCACGAATCGAAAAGTATGCCAGGATGGCTAGGATGGGGAAGACATAAGAACGGGGGTCGGATTTCCAGAAGCTAGAGGATTTGGAAGTAGACTTTTTAGAGGAAGTAGGTAGCGTGTCATACTCTTTCAAAATAGAAAATAAAAAGAATGCGTAAACAAGTAAAAATATACCGAGGCCAATGAAAATTAGGGGCCAATCCCAGTAGATTACTAAAAATCCTAAGGCAGCAGGTCCAAGTCCATCTCCAAATTTTGCAGAACTCCCCCAAAGGCCGTATGCTCTTCCTTTGGATTCTGCAGGTATGTTTGCCGTGATAAGAGGATATCCGGCGGGGTGCAATAGACTAGACCCTGCACCAGACAAGAACATAGCAAGCATCATCACTAAGAGTCGACAATCGAATAGATGTCCAAAAAGGGGGACTTCAAAAGCCAAAACAGAACTTGTTGCCCCAATGGCAAATAGTACATAAGTAACACCATGTGTGCCAAATGCCAAGGGTAGTAAAATTCTCCGATCACTAGAATCCGCGACGATTCCAGAGGGTATTTGGAATAATCCGGTACTGAATATTTGTATTGCAGGGAGAAGAGCAATTTGCCAAAGTGGTGCGCCGAAAAAAAACGCCCAGAGAGGAATAAGAGGAGGTATCATTCGGCGAGCGAAATGGTCTGTTCCGTGGGTAAAAGCCATTAATAATGCAAAATTAGAAGAATTATATTTCATATGAGAATTTTCTGTTAAAAACTAGGGTTCAGGGGGTAGATATATGTTCTTACTGTATAACAAAAAGAGCGGGAGGGCGGATAGAGCAATGAAAACGGCTATAATTGCGAAGGCAGTTCGGAGTCCACCGATATCTCCAACATACCCTACGATTATGGGAGATACAGAGCCAAACAATAGGGCTCCAGTCCATAGATAGGCAAATGTCCTACCCTCCATTTCAGGAGGAGCTATTGCGCTGATAAGAGCATCTCTGGCGGGGGCTGCCCCCCAGATGGAAGCTCCAAGTAGCATTAAAATTAAAAGTAGTGCCATAGGAGATAAATCGACGAAAGCAAGGGCAAAAATGGGAACCACTCCGATTATAGCAAATACTATTAATACAGTTCTTGGGTCGTATTTGTCAACAAGTTGGCCGCACCAAAGAGAGAAAAATGCTGCAGATAGTAGGGTCGCTGCATAATATAAACTGGCGGTTGAAGTAGACGTGATGACAGTTCCAAAAATTTCGAACGTGTAGCCATATAATTCGACGATAAAGGTCGGAATGAAAGTTCCCAATCCATCGTCCCCTACGCCCTTGATGGAGATGAAAGCCAACACTGCTATGAGAGGATATGTATAAACCCGAGGATCTGATTTCCAAACATTTGAAGATCCAAGTGCAACATCTTCTGAAAAGATAGGAGGGGAAGTGTCATAGTTACCCAACGCAGCGAATAAGAAAATCGCATAGATGATGTGGACTAATCCGAAGAATATGAAAATTAAAGGCCAATCCATATACAATAGCAATATACCCAAAACGGCAGGTCCAAGTCCATCTCCAAATTTGGCTGCACTATTCCACATCCCGTATGCCCTTCCTTTGAGTTCTGGGGAAATATTTGAGGTAAGAAGAGGAAGTCCAGTGGGGTGTAAAACACTAGTCCCCATTCCTCCAAGGAACATAGCCAGCATCATTACTAATAATCGGGAATTGAAGGGATATCCGAGAATATCAGTGGTGAAATCTAGAAACGAACTGAATGCGGCAAAGGTAAATAACAGATAACTCAATCCGAGAAGTCCAGTTCCAAAAGGTAATAAGTATCTTCGATCGCGTGAATCGGAGATGATACCAGCGGGTATGTGAAAGATGGCACTTCCGAATAGTAATAGTGCAGGTATGAGTGCGATTTGCCAAAGGGGAGTTCCAAAAAGGAATGCCCATATTGGTATGAGAGGTGGGATGAGTCTCCTAGTGAAGTGGTCAAGCCCATGGGCGAAACTAAGCATAAGTGCAAAGCTTCTATCAGCGCGATTCATTGAAAAAAAGATGGGTCGAGAGTACTACTTCTTTCCGGTCGAGACATCAAGCGAGAAGATCGGGGTATGTAGATTTTTTTATCAAATAAATGAGAGAGGATGCGAATAACATTACCACGGCGAGTGTGGTGAAAAGGGCTAAAGGGCTAGAATATGTTAAAATTACACCCGCGGCTGCGGCTCCAAGTGCACCTATTCCATAAACACCTGTAAAAGTAATTCCAAACGACAATCCCCGTGTTTTTTCAGGGGTGTGGAGACCGATCAAAGTGGCTTGTAAGGGTTGGATGTAGAAAAGGGAAAATCCCAATGCGATCCCAAATATGGCGAAAATTATTATTCCAGATTTGACTGCGGGTAAGAAAAGAAAGGCCAATAATGCAAGAGTGAAGTAGCCAATAAGAAGGGGTAATTCGGGTTTGAAACGGTCCGAAATTTTTCCTGCCACATATTGACCCAGTGCCCCGACGATTAGGATTCCGGCGTAGAAATAGTCAGAAGAATCAAAAGAAAATCCAATGAATGAAATGGGATCAGTTTGGAGAATGGATAGCACCACAGGGAGGAATGTCAATATACTTCGATAGTAAAATCCATAAGAAACAACTAACACAAATATTAGTAAAAAAACACCGGCAAGAAGGGACTTAATATTATGAGAGGTTTGTTTTAGAGTATCACTTGATGCAAGGGTTTTGGTGTCAAGAGAGCCTGAAAATGTATCTTCAATTTTTATTTGAGATGAAAGGATGGCAACCAATAAGGAGAGAGTGGCCAGAATTGATGCTACGTACCTCCAATCAAAATAATATAATAAAAATAGGGTTGCAAGGGGGCCGAATGCAGTTCCTATATTGCCTGCAATACCATGATAGGCATAAACGGTGCCTATAGATTTGACCTTTCTACTGATTAGAGAAAGTCCGGTTGGGTGATAGATACTAGCGGCAGTCCCCCATAAAAATAATGCCAATGCGATGGTGATCAAACTTGAAGATATACTTAATAAATAGAACGATGATGCCATGCCAAGTAAACATAGTAAAATCAATTTTTTAGAACTAATGTGATCTGCGAGAATTCCACTAGGAAGAGAACCCAGGCCAAATAGACCATACCCTACAGTAACGGTGAGGCCAATGATGGCAGGGGTGGTATTGAATTCGAAGAGCCAGATGGCGACAAAAATGGGAATAGAAAGTTCGAATATGTGCACGGTTGCATGGGCCATCACGACGAACTTTAGAATTGAGCGGTCAATTTTATTCAAAAATGTGCCCCCAGAGTGTATACATGGAATGGTACCTATGAATTAGGGTTTGGTACAGTAGATAATGAACCTCACTAGGTTGGATGGAGGAAATTATCGACTAATTGATTATTATTTTTCCAAGAATGGCAGATTTTGGAACTGGGCCAAAATTATGACTATCATCACTACTAGTTGGGTCGGGGTTGTCCCCTGTGAGTGAAAATTCCCCCTCACCTTGGAGCTCAAAAATTCTTTTGATAATGAGCAAATTAGAATGGAACGGGTGTTGTACGAGGACTACATCTCCGACCTTGGGTCTGGAACGTGAATAGGCCAGAGGATCGCATATTACTCTGTCACCATCGCTCAACGTGGGCCACATACTAGAGCCACTAACAAGGACTTGGAATGGGCCGTCTAGCTTGCTCGGATCCACGGAACCTCACGCCCTTTGGTTGCCCAAAAGACATTATGAATTTCTTCTATTATGTCCATGAGATCTTGTGCGTGAGAGGGACTTACTTCTACTTTACAGGCGCTACAGAGTTTAGTGGCTCTCCAGAAAAGATCATGTAAGTTTGGGTTGGCTTCTAGGTGTTCGGGTTTGAAATAATCAGTCCAGAGAACCAATAATTCACTTTTCGTTAGATGGGCTTGCTCTTCTTTTATAGAGGCATACCTACTCATCGTGTTTAGAAATCCAGCCATTGCGGCCGTGTTGGAAGAATCGGGATGTTCTAAAGCCAACATTTTAGTTGTCATTGACTGTACGGCTTCTGCTGCTATTCGTGCACTGGCCGGGTCGTAAACTCCACACGGTCCGTCGCAGTGGGCACTGGCTTTTATAGGGTTGGTGAAAGACACCATAATATGGGTCTTACTGGGAGCGATATAAAGGCTGTCTAGTGGTCTTTAGAATTGACAAAAGTTAGATAATAATCTATTGTAAATTCAGAGGGCATTTTAGAGAAATAATCATCTATCAT
>CEUL01003579.1_pt1 | contig 29862 bp, 23 predicted proteins | sample 427021 | NCBI WGS metagenome assembly CEUL01 (sample SAMEA2622800, study PRJEB7988) | marine metagenome | isolation source: saline water (ENVO:00002010), including | reverse complement strand
ATTATCTAGATAAAATGTATTATTTTTTTCAAATAAACCTGGCTCATTTACATTTGGAGTGAATTTAACAAAACCTTTGATTCCCCAAGGCCCATTAATTTTACCAACAACAAGAAGATTTTGATTTGCCACAATTACTCAATAGACAGCGAAACTCGAACGCCAGCTTTTTTACCTGCAATATCAAGTAAAGAACGAATAGAATTTGCGATCATTCCATTTCTACCAATGATTTTTCCCTTGTCATCATCAGAAACAGTTAAGTGAATGATTAGTCGATTACCAACAACTTCTTCCTCTACTTCAACTTCATCAGGGTTATCAACTAAAGATTTTGCAATATAATTAACGAAGTCTTTCAAGCTTATTTCTCCTCAACTTCTTCAGCAGGCGCTTCATCAGCAGGCGCTTCATCAGCAGGTGCTTCTTCAGCAGGCGCTTCTTCAGCAGGCGCTTCTTCAGCAGGTGCTTCTTCCGCAGGCGCTTCTTCAGCAGGTGCTTCTTCCGCAGGTGCTTCTTCAGCAGGCGCTTCTTCAGCAGGCGCTTCATCAGCAGGCGCTTCTTCAGCAGGCGCTTCTTCAGCAGGCGCTTCTTCAGCAGGCGCTTCTTCAGGCTTCTTTTCAACAGTTATTCTTTTTGGAGGATCAACATCATATAAACCTTGTTTAAATAAAATCCTATGTACAGTTTCAGTAGGTTGCGCACCTACAGAAATCCAATATTTGATTCTCTCTTCATTTAAATTTAAATTCTTTTCTTTTGATGCAGGATCATATTGACCAACAATCTCTACAAATCTGCCGTCTCTAGGCGCAGTATGTTCTGCAACGACTACTCTGTATAAAGGTTGCTTACTTCTTCCGACTCTTCTTAATCTTATTTTTAACAAATATTTCTCCTGTAAATTTACGCAGCAATCATGATTTCATCGATAGCAGCTGAGTTCAACAAAAATATTAAAATTTTCGTTTATTATTTATTTTTGCACTTTGATTACGTAGCATTGACATCATTCTTTTTGCTTGCTCAAATTGTTTAATTAATCCATCAACTTCATCTATATTAACATTTGCTTTTTCAGCTATAGTCTTTTTTCGTTCATTTGAAATTGATTTCGGATCCTTTCTCTCATCTTCATTCATCGACTCAATAATAAGTTTACATTTATCAATGAATTTATCATTAATTTGGTTCATTGCCATTTTACTTGCTGCTCCCCCCAAACCAGGCATCACCTTTGATAAATTCCCAATTTTTCCAAGTTTATTTAGCTGGTTTAAAAAATCATCAAGAGTAAAATCCTCTTTGATCATTTTCATTGCTGCTTTTTCTATTGCCTTTTGTTTAAATTTCTCAAACATAATTTATTAGTTCTCTTTTTCACTTATCAAAGCGCACAAATCCATAATTCTACAAGCATAACCCCATTCATTGTCATACCATCCAACTGTTTTAACTAAAGAAGGATTAACAATTATAGTACTTTTACTATCATATATGCAGGAAGCATCGTGTTTTTTAAAGTCAGAGGAAACTAATTCATCAGATTCATAGGACAAGAATCCACGCATAGGCCCATCACTTGCATTCATGAATGCAGTATTGATTTCTTCAGCAGTAGGAGATTGTTTTAAATTTGTCACTAAGTCTACAACCGATACTGTAGATGTTGGTACTCGAAATGCAATGCCATTCAATTTATTTTCCAATTCTGGAATAATTTTTGATATTGCACTAGCAGCACCAGTTGAAGTTGGGATGATATTGTTAGCAGCAGCACGAGCGCGACGTAAATCTTTATGCTTAGCATCAACCAAATTTTGATCTCTTGTATAGGAATGAATTGTAGTCATCATGCCATTTTGTACTTCAAAATTATCATGCAAGACTTTAATCATTGGCACAATGCAATTTGTTGTACACGATCCAGCTGAGATTAAATGATGATTTTTTGGATCATAATCTGATTGGTTGACTCCCATAATAACAGTGATGTCTTCGTCTGATGCTGGTGCGGTAATAATGATTTTTTTGACAGATGAATTATTCTTTTGATGCAAGAGTGCATCATCACGTTTGCGAAATTGACCTGTCGCTTCAATGACTACATTAACACCTGCATTATCCCAAGGAATCTTTTCTGGATCATCACTATTTAAAACATCGATACTTAATTTGTTGTCAATAATAAGCTTTTGGCTTTTAGTATCAATCGAAAAAGGAAACCTGCCATAATCTGTATCATATTTCAATAAATGCGCATGCATCTCTGCATCTGTTCGACCATTAATAGCTACGATTTCAAAATCATCTCTATCAAGCATACCATTTTCAGCCCATGCTCTTAAAAGCAGCCTACCAACTCTCCCGAAACCATTGATACCAATTTTTAATTTCATTTGTTTCCTCAATCAACTGCAATTAAACAATATATTGACTAAAGCCATTTTTGCCAGCGAATTTTCCTGATTTTTCCAATTCTTCTTCAATTCTAATTAATTCATTATATTTTGCATTGCGATCTGAACGAGCAGGAGCTCCAGTTTTAATTTGACCAATTCCAGTGGCAACTGCTAAATGAGCAATAGTTGTATCTTCAGTTTCTCCACTACGGTGCGAAATAATTGCTGCCCAGCCAGAATTTTTTGCAAGATTGATCGCATTAATCGTTTCTGTTAAAGTGCCAATCTGATTGAGTTTAATTAAAATAGCATTTGCTGCATCATTATCTATGGCTTTCTGTAATCGTTTTTGATTAGTGACAGTTAGATCATCTCCAACCAATTGAACCGATTTACCAATTTGATGCGTTAGATTTTCCCACCCGCGCCAATCATCTTCAGCCATACCATCCTCTATAGAAATAATTGGATATTTTTCTGACCATTGTTTCCATAGATCTGCGAGCTCTAAATTCGTCAGTGATCTCGATTCAGTGGATAATTGATAAGCATTATCTGAAAATATTTCAGAAGTTGCTGGATCCAAGGCAATACTGACTTCTTTACCAGGCTTAAAACCACTCTTTTTTATTGCTTGCATAATAAATAATAGTGGTTCTTCATTTGTTGAAAATTTTGGAGCAAAGCCACCTTCATCACCAACTGTAGTAGGTAAGTTGTTATCGTTTAGAATATTTTTTAAATTGTTATAAATTTCACTGATCCACTGAATAGATTGCTTGAATGAGCGTGCTCCAATTGGCACGACCATGTATTCTTGAAAATCAGATGAGTTTGTAGCATGTGCGCCACCATTTAATATATTTGCCATAGGAGTAGGTAAAATAAACTGAGAATCTTTTTCAGCATTAAGATATTGATAAAGAGGAATTTTGTAACTTAATGCAGCTGCTTTAGCAACTGCTATTGAAGTGCCTAAAATAGCATTTGCTCCAAAATTACTTTTGTTTTCTGTCCCATCTTCTTGAATTAATTTTTCATCTATTTGTTGTTGTTGACTTGCATCAAGATTTTCTAAGAATTTACTAATCTTGACGTTTACATTATCTACGGCTTTTAAAACTCCTTTGCCAAAAAAACGGTCGCATGCATGATCTCGTAGCTCAACAGCCTCATGTTTGCCTGTGCTTGCTCCACTAGGAACAGCTGCTCTGCCAATAACACCATCTTGTAGTATGGCATCTACCTCTATAGTGGGATTTCCTCTAGAATCTAATATTTCTCTTGCATGTATTTTTTTTATTTTCATAAAATCATTAATTAATTTTTGCCCTAGGATGTACTTCTTCATAAGCATCTTTTAGATCTTGGTTTGCGAGTTGAGTATAAATTTGGGTAGTAGACACATTAGCATGTCCAAGTAATTCTTGAACAGCGCGAATTGAAGCGCCACCCCTTAGTAAATGAGTTGCATAAGAGTGCCTAAGTGTATGAGGAGTGACATTAGACGTCACACCTGCTTTCTTAACATAGGCTTTGAGAATTAGCCAATAACCCTGTCTTGTTAATCGTTCTCCGCGCATATTAACAAAGACTCCAAGTTCTGCACTATTTCTTACGAAATTATGCCTTACTTCTCTTAAATAATATTTAAGACTATCAAGTGCTTGATCAGGGATAGGAATTGTTCTTTCTTTATCACCTTTTCCATAACATCGTAGATAAGGCTCATTTTCGGATAAATATAAATTATCAATATTTAAAGCAATTAATTCGCTGACTCGCAAGCCTGTCCAATACATTAAACTTAACATTGCGGAGTCTCGAGCACCCTCAATGCTTCCATTGTTTTTTGCAGCTAGAAGAATTGCATCAACTTCTTTAGCAAGCAGGGGCTTTGGTAGTGACTTGATTGTTTTTGGTGACTCGATATCAAGAATAGGACTCTTTGTTATGTCTCCTGTTTCAATGAGAAAATTAACAAATGATTTAAGTGCAGCTATTTTTCTAGCAATTGTAGAACGAGAATATTCACGACTGTTTAACCATTTGACATAGTTTTCAATAGATTTTTGGTTGATACTTGTGATTGATTGTGAAGGTTGCTTTGTATCAAGTTCTTGTTTATCTAAAAAGTCAGTGAAGCCATTGAGGTCGTTTCTATAAGCATCAGTAGTGTTTTTTGAAGAACCTTTTTCAGTAGTAAGATAATATAGAAATGACTTTATTTTTGTGTTCAAAGTAGTTCCTAAAAATTCAAAAATCTCTTCATTAACAAGCATCATAGACTACTATTCTTTAGTAGACAATAACTAAAATACTGAAGTCAGTAATTATTTAATTTTATGCAATTTAAATTGAACGTTTAATCTTAGATGCTAAAATATTGCCAATACCATTTATTCTTGCAAGTTCTTCTTTACTTGCTTTTTTAATTTTTTCAATTGAGCCAAATTGATCAATTAATAATTGTTTTTTAATTTGTCCAATTCCTTCAATATCATCAAGCAAGGATTTGATCTGCCTTTTACTTCTTAAACTTCTATGATATGAAATAGCAAATCGATGTGCTTCATCACGTATTCTTTGTAATAAAGTAATGCCTGGTGTGCCAGGTTGTAATCGAATTGGTTCACTTACATCAGCAACATAAATTTCTTCATTTTTTTTCGCTAGTCCACATATAGTAATATCTTTTATGCCAGTTTGGAGTAGTGCTTCAAGGGCAGCATTTAACTGTCCCTTGCCTCCATCTATAACTACTAAGTTTGGCTTCGAGTGCCAATCATTTTTCTCTTTACTAGTTTTATTTTGCATTCTTTTTAGACGTCTTGTGAAAATTTCTTTTATTGCGAAATAATCATCTTGTGAATTCATTGATTGCAATTTAAATCTTCTGTATTTCTTAATATTTGGTTTCCCGTTTTCAAAAACAACCATGGAACCGACGATATCTGTTCCTTGTATATGAGATATGTCATAGCATTCAATGCGACTTGGTTCTTCAATAAGCTCTAATTCATCAGCAATAATTTTTAAACCTTGATCAATATTGTTAGTGGCGGATAAATTGCTAGAGATATTTTTTAATAAATATTCATTTGCATTTTCAATTGCGAGCTGCACTAGTCTTTTTTTGAATCCACGTGAGGGCTTAACAATTGAAACCTTTTTATTTACTAATTGTGTCAGTCGATGCTCAATTAATTTTTTTTGTTTAGGCAGAATATTTGTTAAAATATATCGAGGTGGTAAATTTTTGACAGAATAATATTGTAATAAAAAATGACTTAATACTTCTTGATCGCTTTGCACTAAATCATTACTTGCCTGATTGCTGTCATTGCTAATTAATCTTCTACCACGAAAATGTAGCACATTATAGACTACAGAACCTTGATCATTAATTAATCCAATTGCATCGGCATTCAAGTTTGTGATTGATGAAACAGTTGAAGAATAATTTTCTAATTTTTTTATTGCATTGATTTGATCTCTGAGACGTGCAGCTTTCTCATAGTCAAGATTTTTTGAAGCAATTCCCATCTCTTCATTTAACTGTTTATTGACATGTTCAGTTTTACCTTCAAGAAATAGAATAGTTTGTTGGATAACTTCATTATATTCATCTTTTGTGCAATACGATGTACATGGAGCAATACATCTTTTAATAAAATAATCTAAACATGGCCGATCGTCTTTTCCTGTAATTTTTTTTGTACATGATCTCCATGGGAAAATTTTATTGATTGTTTCAAGATTTTTTCGAGCAGAGCCAGGAGAAGTAAATGGCCCAAAATACCTACTTCCGTCATTTTGTAGATTACGCGTAATGGATACTCTTGGCCAATCATCTTGTATGTTGATTTTAAGATATGGAAAACTTTTATCATCTTTAAGGCGAATATTATAAATAGGTTTTTTCTCTCGAATTAAATTTGCTTCGAGAATTAACGCTTCTGATTCATTTTCAGTAACTAAATAATCTATGTCGTGTATTTTATTTACTAGCAACTGAATTTTATGATTTTCATTTTGCGTAGAGTTACGAAAATATGATTTTACTCGTTTGCGAATATTCTTCGCTTTGCCAACATAAATAATTTTATTGCTAGCATCTTTCATCATATACACGCCATAAGATTCTGGCATAAGATCAATCTGGCTTGATAGGCTGAGATTCATATATTTTTTCTTATCAAATTCTTAGTATACTTATCTTGATTATATAGGAATCACTCTATATCAATGAATAGAAATAGAAATTAGATGCAAGGAATGTATCATTTATGTTTTTAAGAAAAAATAAGCTTGTATTGATTAATTCATTAACATTGCTAGCATGCTCTATGATTTTTTTAAGTTGTTCGCAAAATCAGCAAGCCAAACCAACATCAGCAACATCGATTACACCTACGCAAAATCAGCAAGTCAAACCAACTGAAATAAAAACTATAACAAAAAAAGAATCAAGGGCAACCAATCCAATAATCAACACGATTGTTCCTAATTACGCACAAAATACTATTGCAGGTATTTTAATTGATGCTTGGCAGTGTACAGAGGGACAAGAAATTTTAGTTCAAGATTTGACCACTTCTTATGCTGATAATATTAAGTGTTCTGTGAGTATTATATTTAATAGTGACAAATTGGTTGTCAAAACTACAGGTATTCCAAATCATGACCTAGAGTCTGGCTTTGGTTGTTGTGCTTCTGAACAAAATAGAGAGTGGTCATTACCGTTAAATCCTGTTGCAGTAGAGAGTAATAATTATAGCATGGCACCAAAAAGAGGACCTGTTGCGGTTGCAGTCAATGGCGTAGCAATTTATGGCCCTGAAGAAGGGCCAGGCGGTGATGCAGTTGCTTTACATTATGGTAAATTTATTGAAGATCGTCAGCCTATTCAACTTGGTATTTGTGGGGGCCATTCTGGTCCAGGCGGGGAATATCATTATCACTATGATGCAAATTGTATTCATTGGCACCCTGACACTTCCGCAGGTGAAAGTACGAATGATTACAGTATCGATAAATTAGATAGTAAAAATCATTCTCCTGTAATTGGGTTTGCATTTGACGGATATCCAATTTACGGTTTTTTTGGTTTTGACACTTATGGCAATGTTCGCGAGATGACAAGTAGCTACCGATTAAATGCTGGTGCGAATGGATATAATGGTAGTGACGATTATACATATGAAGAGGGGCTTGGCGACCTCGATCAGTGTAATGGACATTTTGGCCCCACGCCTGATTTTCCAAACGGCATTTACCATTACCACTCTACAATTAAAAGCGGATCAGGAGATATAGGATTCCCATATTTTGTTTATTGCTATTACGGTATGCCAGATGAATCCAATTATTCTGGAGGCCAGGGTATGGGACCAGCTGGCGGACTTCCAGCTAGTAATAGGCCACCACCTAGACCACCGAGGAGACGATAGGAAAAGCTTGCTGAGAAACTCATTTATATTTTCAATGATCAATTAAACCTAGAAGCATCTAGTTTACATAATGTTATTACGACAAAGAATAATATACCAAATAAAATATGCGTGGTCTGTCAAAGACCTTTTACTTGGCGAAAAAAATGGAAAAAAGTTTGGCAAATGTTAAACATCGTTCAGTTAAATGTAGAGGAAATTGAAATTAAATTAATGGCGCACCCGCCAGGATTCGAACCTGGGACCTCAGCCTCCGCAGGGCTGCGCTCTATCCACTGAGCTACGGGTGCAGTGTGAAAATTATAACAGGTCTTAAATTATAATCTATTCAAAAAAACACCTAATAATATTTACATGAAATGAGTTCGCACTTGTATGCATGTAGGTTATTAAGATATCATAGATTAAAAGATTTCAATCAATTAAGGCGTTCAATGAATATTAAAGAGCAGGTCAAAAGTCAAATAAATTTTCAAGATACTCAACTTAAGTATTATGATATGAATAAATTAGCATCTTTATTAGATAAAGATTTATCAGTTTTGCCTTTTTCGATCAGGGTACTTTTAGAAAATTTAATTAGGAATTATGATGAAAAATTAATCCTAGAAGATGATATTAAAGCAATTTTTGATTGGCCAAATATTGCACAGAGTAATTATTCAATTTTTTTTAGACCTTCCAGAGTGCTACTTCAAGATTTTACAGGCGTTCCTTGCGTAGTTGATTTAGCTGCTATGAGAGATGCTGTCAAGGAGATGAACGGTGATCCAGGTATTATTAATCCTATTCAACCAGTTGATTTAGTTATTGATCATTCTGTGCAAGTGGATGAATATGGTCACGAACAAGCTTATGCAAATAATGTGAAATTAGAATTCAAGCGAAATAAAGAACGGTATCAATTTATGAAATGGGGACAAGAGTCCTTAAAAAAATTTAGAGTTGTTCCACCTGGTACAGGAATTATCCATCAAGTGAATTTAGAGTATTTATCTGAAGCAATTATGATTGCTGATGGTGAAGTTTTCCCTGACTCCCTTGTAGGAACTGATTCTCATACAACTATGATTAATGGATTGGGTGTTGTCGGTTGGGGAGTTGGAGGGATAGAGGCTGAAGCTGCTATGCTTGGACAGCCTATATCCATGTTGATTCCTGAGGTAATTGGTGTAAAATTAACTGGCCAGCTCAAACCAGGAGTAACAGCTACTGATTTAGTATTAACAGTTACTGAAATTTTGAGAGAAAAAAAAGTAGTAGGTAAATTTATTGAATACTTTGGTCAAGGTTTATTTGCCCTACCACTTGCTGCTCGTGCAACTCTTGCTAATATGTCACCTGAATATGGCGCAACTGTTGGATTTTCTCCAATCGACCAAACAACATTGGACTACTTAAAATTAACTGGTAAAGATATAGCAACAGTAGATTTAGTTAAAGAATATTCATCTTTGCAAGGACTATTTTTTGAAGAATCACTTCCTGATCCTATTTATTCAGATTTAGTTGAGATAGATTTACACACCATTGAACCAAGTATTGCGGGCCCTAAACGGCCCCAAGATCGGATTGCATTAAGTAGCAGCAAAATGGCATTTAAAAATGTATTAAGTGATTTTGAAAAAGATTTAACTTCAGGTAATGCAAATAAAATTAGCATCGACGGTAATGAATTTGAATTAAATAATGGCTCTATAGCTATTGCTTCAATAACTAGTTGTACTAATACGTCAAATCCAGAAGTAATGATTGCAGCTGGATTACTTGCTAGAAATGCAATGAATTTTGGTCTTACAAAAAAATCATGGGTTAAGACAAGCTTGGCTCCAGGATCAGCTGTTGTAACTGGATATTTGCAATCATCAAATTTACTGGCATCACTAGAAGGCCTGGGATTTCATCTTGTTGGTTATGGATGTACTACATGTATTGGCAATTCAGGACCATTAATCCCAGAAATAGCTAAAGTGTCTGCAGATTCTGATGTATTGCTCACTTCTGTATTATCAGGTAATAGAAATTTTGAAGCTAGAATTCATAATTCTATTCAAGCAAATTATCTTGCATCTCCTCCTCTAGTTGTAGCCTATGCATTGGCAGGTACTATGGACATTGATTTATCTAAAGAGCCACTTGGCTTATCTGATGAAGGCAAAGATATTTATCTAGAAGATATCTGGCCAACTAAGGATGAGGTCGATGAAATTATTAATAAAGAGATCAATATAAACTTATTCAATGAGCAATATGCAAGCGTATTCAAAGGTGATGATAACTGGCGCTCTTTAGAGCAATCAAATAGTGAATTGTTTAATTGGGACGATGGCTCAACGTATATTAGGCGACCATCTTTCTTTGATGGATTATCACCAGATACAAATAATCTGCAAGATATTAATAACAGCAGGGTACTTGCAATTCTTGGTGATTCTGTAACTACGGATCACATATCTCCCGCTGGCGCTATTGCAATTGACAGTCCTGCAGGCAGGTACTTGCAAGATAACGGAGTAGATACAACCGATTTCAACACATATGGTTCTAGGCGCGGCAATCATGAAGTCATGATGCGAGGAACATTTGCGAATATCAGATTGAATAATGATCTTGTCGAACGTCAGGGTGGCTGGACAAAACATTTTCCTTCAAATGATGAAATGCCGATTTTTGATGCAGCCCAAAGATATCAAAATGAGTCCACGCCATTAGTGATTTTGGCTGGGAGCGAGTATGGTTCTGGTAGTTCGAGAGACTGGGCTGCTAAAGGCACTTATTTATTAGGAGTCAAAGCAGTTATTGCAAAGAGTTATGAAAGAATTCATAGAAGTAATCTCGTTGGCATGGGAGTGCTTCCATTAGAGTTTGTTGATGGAGATGATGTTAATAGTTTAAATCTAAATGGTTCAGAAATGATTTCTATTACAGGCATTGATGATAATTTGAAACCAAAACAACATGTTACGGTTGATATACAAGACGAGCAGGGAAACATTCGTTCCATTGAGACATTGTTGAGAATTGATACACCTATTGAGATTGAATACTATAAAAGCGGAGGCATTCTCAACTACGTAGTTCTAGAGTTGATGAAAAAATAATAAAATGGATTGGTTAGACAATAGTCAACAAGCAGAATTTCGGAATAAAGTCAAAGATTTTTTGAATAGTTCTATACCATCATATTACACGAATGTAACACCAGATAGAATTGCAGAAGGCCATACTGGTGGCTGGCAATATGATCTTAAAGTTGGCAGTGATGATGCAAAAAATGCTGCAAAACAATGGGTTACATCTTTAGCTAAACATGATTGGGTGGCCCCACACTGGCCAAAAGAATATGGTGGCGGTGGTCTCACACCAATGGAACAATTTATTTTACGATCTGAATTTGCATGGCATGGCGTGCCACCAGTTGCTGGCCCAGGCGTGAACATGCTAGGACCAACCATTATTTTACATGGTACAGAAAAACAAAAAAAAGAACTGTTGCCATCTATTTTATCTGGCGAGATAACTTGGGCACAGGGTTATTCAGAACCAGGTGCAGGATCTGATCTTGCATCTTTACAAACTCAAGCAATTAAAGATGGTGATAATTATGTAATCAATGGACAAAAAATATGGACGTCATCTGCACATAAAGCTGATTGGATATTTATACTTGTCCGAACAGATAATGAAGCGCCAAAACATAGAGGCATTTCATTTGTTTATACAAATCTAAATCAACCTGGGATTGATGTTCGACCTATTATAAGTGGTGGCTGGGAACATGCAACGAATGAGACATTTTATCAAGATGTAAGTGCACCTATTGAGAACAGGATTGGTGAAGAAAATAGGGGATGGTATGTGGCAATGACTTTGCTCGATCATGAACGTTCAAATATTTCTGGAGCTATTGAAAAAAAGAAAACAATTCAGTCTCTTATTCAATTTATTACTAAAGATCATGAACGCACTAGGCACTCATCACTTGCTGCTATTAGAAATGAAATTGTAGATAGATTTATTGAATGTGAAATTGGCTACAATTTTTCCTTAAGAATTATTTCAATGCAAGATGCAGGTTTAGTACCTAACCAAGAAGCATCGACATCCAAATTATTTAACTCGGAACTTACTCAAAGACTCAATTTGACTGGAATGAAACCTTTTGGCCTATATGCAAATTTATGGGATCCTTATAATAGCTATGCACCAATGCATGCACAATTTACACAGAAGCATGTTCATCATATTTCCGCTACAATTGCTGGGGGTACATCTGAGATACAAAGAAATATAATAGCTACACGAGGGCTTGGTTTACCAAGAGGTTAACTAACAAATGTTAATCATCGCTAAATTTAGGCTCTCTATGTTCTAGCCAAGCAGCTCTTGCTTCTTTTTGATCTTCGCTACCACGCATCCGGGCCATCACTGGCTGTTCAATTTTATGCGCCATTTTTATATCTGGCATTGCAAGTTCCATGAGGTTCAGTGCTTCTTTGGCAGCTTTTGTACCTGCTGGTAGTTTTGTCGCTAATTTCGTAGCCTCTTCCATAGCGCGGTCCATTAATTTACTTGGCTCTACTAATTCATTTAATGCGCCAACTTGATAGGCTCTTTCTGCATCAATGTACTCGCCAGTATATTGCATGCTTCTTGCTAATCCCTGAGGGAAAATACGAAATGCATGTCCTCCGCCTCCAAGTCCACCCATCCAAATTTGCGGAAGGCCAAATTGTGCTTTTGTGCTTCCAATAAGATAATCGCAGCATGCAGCCATTACTAATCCGCCACCTAAAGCAGGACCATTAATTGCACCAATGATTGGTACTCTGCAATCCCATATTGCATCTGCAGCACCACCATCTGCTCCTCTATCTCTCGGATCTTTATATTCACCGTAATCACCACCGCGATCACCGCCGCGTTTATAATCTAGTCCAGCACAAAATGCTTTTTCACCAGCTCCAGTTAAAATTGCAACTCTAATGCCATCATTGGCACCTAATGCTAAAAAATGATCCATCAAGCTCATAACATCTTCACGTGCTAGAGCATTTACAGGCGGGTTATTGATCGTCACAATTGAGATATGATTTTTATTTTCTATTTCTAATGGCATTTTTGCCTCCAAAAAATTTTTATATAAATAATAGTTGAATTTTTTTTTTCGTTCTTAGTATAATACTGTTGTATTAAGTTTGGGCGTAAATATTCGATTACTTTCTGAGGAAGCTAAGCAATTAGCAAGTTTCATATATCTTATCTCCTAATTTGAACAAATTTATCTATGAACATTTTTAGTAAATGTTATTAAGTTCTTTTGTGAAGGAGGAATATGTATGGATAAACTAAAAAATATTAAAAACAATTATATTACTCGTCGAGGTTTTTTAAGAGCAGGTGCTGTTGGAACATTGGGCCTTGCGACAGCGGCAGTAATTGGTTGCAGTGATGATGGTGATGATAAGGCATCTTCTCCAGCAGCTACGACTTCGGAACCAAAAGCAGCTAAGGCAACTCACTTAACATTTGGTAAGGGTGCATTGGGTGAAACAATGAATCCAAACTTAGCTTCAAGACGTTCTGTTGAATGGACAGCTGTTTATGATACTGTTTCTAGAACGATGCAAGGCCCTGATGGTCCATATCTAGAACCTGCTCTAGCAGATAGCTGGGAAGTAGATCCTAAGGATAAATCTTGGGTTTTTAAAATTAAGCAAGCTGAGTGGCAAGATGGTAAAAAACTAACCGCAGATGATGTTGGTTTTACTGTTCAATATGCTGCGAATCCAGACAATAAATCTCGATTAATTTCTCGTGTTAATTCATTCAAGAGTTATGAAGTTATTGATGATCAAACTGTTCGTTTTCATACCAAATCTCCTGATGCAACTTGGGCAAATCGAATGTCGTTAGCATTTGTTCAGCCAAGACATGTTTATGAAGATCCAAATGCAGGTCCAAATAAGCAAGCAAGTGATCCTGTAGGTAGTGGGTCTTATGTAGTGACTAATTACGTAAAAGATTCAGTTATTGAAGGGAAAGAATCTGCTTCATCATGGCGCGGCAACAAGGGTATCAAAACTTGGAAAATGAATGTCATTAAAGAGCATACGACTCGTGTAGCTGCTTTTGAAACAGGCGAAGTTGACTGGATTGATTCTGCTCCACTTGAAGAAGTTGGGCGTATTAAGAATATGCCTGGTGTTTCTATTAAAGACAGCCCTTCTTATGGTACTTCTGGATTCCACCTTAGTGGATGGCAGTCAGAAGGATTGCCTACAAATGATGTAAGAGTTCGACAAGCTTATAACCTTGCAACAAATAATCAGGATATTTCTGATAAGATATATTCTGGCTTATATCCTGTTGCTAGTGGCCAACCAACAGTCCCTGCTGTTTTGGGTCATCATCCCGGTATTAAGGATTACGGATACGATCCAGATGCAGCAAGGCAGCTTATGAAAGATGCTGGCATGCCAAATGGATATGATCAAAAATTTGATACTCATACATTGAATTCTCAAGCTGTTCCCCAGGCGACCGCTGTTGCTGGTTACTTAGATGAACACTTAGGAATCAAGTCATCTATGCAGCAAATTGATATTAGTACTTGGCGTGATGGCCTTTATGGTCGTGCACCTCGAACTCCAATTTTTGCAAATACATGGCATTCAACCTCCATGTTTGATGCTGCTTTTTGTTTTACATGGTATTTAACAACTAATGCTGCTAAATACTTCAATGAAAAAGAGTTCGATGATAACTACTATGAAGCTTTAGGAGTATTCGAACCAAAAGCACGTGCTGAGGTTTATAAGAAAAATGTTCAACTATTGCATGATAATGCTGTAGGTTTGTTTTTGGTTGACACTAGTCGATTTATGGCTTGGAGACCTGCTGTAATTCCAAGTTATGAGATTAGAGAAGACCCAATGTTAATTTTGGATTCAACAACATTAGCGTAATTTTTTCTTAATTAGTAATAAAAATAAATGAGGGGAAACCCTCATTTATTTTTATGTGTTGCAATAACATTTTCTTTGTATAAAGAGTTTATGGCACTTTTTTTATAACCTAATTCGTTTAGAATTTTTTGCGTATTTTGACCAGCTGTTATTTGTACGCCTTCTCTGTGCAAAAATGTGCTAAATTTAGCTAATGTTGCATGTCTCCGAATTTTTTTCCACATTGGATTAGGGACTTCAATTGTTAATTGATTCTCTGCAACATGTTCGTCTTGATGCCAAAAAGTTCCTGGGAGATATTGGCTTGCTTCAACACATCCAATACTTTTTTTGGATAGCTCCTTTTCCCATGTAGCTGCTGATTGAAGTAGGAAAATTTCTTCTAAAATTTGTGAATGCTTCTTCTTCAAATTAATTATATTTTCTGGAAGATTGTAGTTGGTTTTTTTATCAAATTTTTTGTTATTGATATAATTAATAAAGCCAGACCAATCTTTTTTATTTTGACAAGCAAAAAACACCCAGCCCTTTTTTGTTTTATAAAGTCTATATAATGCACCTAATCCTGTAATTTCTTTGTCAATTTTATTTTTGTGGTTGATAGTTTTGTAATCAATAAAGTAATCAAAATTTGCGTATGCATTTGCAGCTAACATATTACAATTTATTTCTTGTCCGATTCCATTCTTTTGTTGTGCGTATAATCCCATAATTGCTGATGATGCAATAATATGAGCTGCATTGTAATCTGAGCTACCGGGATTTGCTGTATAGATTTTTATTGCTGTTTCTATACTTTTAGATAAATTGTTTTTGTAAGTTTTTGGAAGAGTGTCCCCAAATTGTTTCAACGCACCTCCCATTGCAGCACCAACACCTGGTGCAGCAGTTGGCCTATGCGCATATGGTCCAGATTTTCCGTAACCCCATGCTGATACGTATACAATTTTCGAATTTAATTTTTTTACTGTTTTATAATCGATCTTAAGCTTTTCTGTCACACCTGGCCTGTAGTTATGTAGCATCCCATCTGCTTTTTTTATGAGTTTATGTGCAATTTGAATGCCCTCTTTAGATTTTAAATCAATGCAAATACTTTCTTTATTGGACGTTGTTTTAATTGCACCCAAGCCTTTGATCTGTTTGCCAGTGCCTGGGTTTGCTCCTACACGAAAATTATCACCTTCAATTGGTTCAATTTTAATAACACGTGCACCAAGTTCACCAAGAATTGTACATGCATAAGGCGCTGCTATAATTGATGCAAATTCTAAAAAAATTAAACCATCTAGTGGGCCTTTTTTTATTTTTTTCTTAGTAGGCTTATATTTTTTACTACTTCTTTTTGGCCATGTGTATTGATTGTGCTGATTAATTTTTGGTTTTTCGCCAGGATATCTTGCTTTATTTTTACTAAAATGTGCAATTGGTCCTAATTGTTTAATTAAACCTAATTCTTTATTTTTATATTCCCATATATCTTTATTGTGTAAGATTTGTGGATGACTCATTGCTTCATTAGTGCTATTCCATTCTTCAGCAGCAACGTTCCCATTTTCAACGAATAAATTCATCCATTGATCTGCATTTTTTTCCATCGTTCTTTTTGCTATTATCTTGGCTAGTTGATATTTATCTTTGTTAGACATTTCTCTAGGTTCTAAGAATTTAGGATTTTCATAAATATTATTCAATCCAGCTACATCTATAAATGCATGAAATAAATGGCTTACTAATCCAGCTAACTGTATCCATCTACCATCTTTTGTAGGAATTGGGTGATAGCCTAAAGCAGGCAACATGCCAAATTCAGGATCAACTGCTTTTGGTAATTTATTCTTTAATCTTTCACGAATTTGGGTAACAAATAAACCAGCAGTATCAATAGGTATCATGCCTCGCAAAAGACTTGTCTCTATGTACTGTCCTATACCAGATTTTTCTCTATATATTAAAGCTGCAGTAATAGATTGCAGGGCAATTTGAGAGGCTGCATGTGTTGCGAGTAATACTGCTGAATATACTGGCCCTTCACGATATTGATTTGTTGCTTTATCTTTTCCAATTCCTTCGAAGGTCATCATGTATCCTGATTTAGCGGCAATCAATCCTTCATACCCAGGAATATTTGCCAAATTTCCTTTTCGCTCAAATCCAGTAATTGAACAATGAATGATATTTTTATTTAATCTTCTAATTGACTTATCATCTAAATTGAGCTGCTTTGCTTTTAGTGGCCTGTTGTTTGTTATAATTACATCTGTATTGAAAATTAATTCCTTTAATTGAGATTGTCCATTTTTAGTTTTTAAATTAATTATCCGACTTTTTTTGCCACGCAACCAGCTTTCACTAGATGGCATTGATCTGAAAGGGTCGCCTTTAGGTGGCTCTACTTTGATTACTTTAGCACCAAAATCTGCCATAACCATGGACGTTAAACCACCAGCAGGACCTAAAGTTAAATCTAAAACATTGATGCCTGTAAATATGCTCATGTATCAATATTAGCATATTTACAGGACTATTGATCGCAAGAATCATTTGATGCTATTTTCTAGTTGCGATAAATATAAATTGCTCCAAATAGACTCATTATAAAAAAACAAAACCATGTGAATGCATACCCTAAATGCAAGACGCCATTTTTTATAATTATATCTGCATGATCTGGAAATGATTTTGGCATAGTCATATATCGTTCATATGAGCCAGTATTTTTTATTTCAGCTTCTTCAATAATCATCCATTCAGCAAGTTCATAATTTAAATTCATATTGATTTTGGCAATTGAAATACCCAACCAATCACCATTACTCAATCTCTTGACCTGATTATTGTAGGGAATGTATATTCTTCCTTGTATTTTTTTACTATTTGATGCTTTGAGAGAGTCAATTGTTTCATTAATTAATTCCTCTGGCACCCATCCTTTATTAATTAATATATTGGTCCCATTTTCCATTTTTAAAGGAATTAATATATTTTTTCCTCTAACTCCGTATTTGATTACGTTGCGCTCATATTGGATATTTGAGAAGTCCAAACTGCCATATACTCTAACTTCTTCATATACATATTTTTTAAAATTTTTGCTTACCATTAGAAATTCATTCACGGGCTTTTCATTTTTTGCAATTATCTGTGCGGTAAGCTCTGACTGACTTCGATGTTTATTGATTTGCCAATTTGCAAGGAAGAGAGAAAGTAGCATAAAAAGAAAAATTAAAAGCAAAGATATAATTTTTTTGTTCATAATTTTGATTATACATTAATGATTTGATATCAATGTTATATCATTTCAGAATTGACTTCATGCTAGAAGAAAGAAAATAGATTAGTTTCTTGATTGCAATTTTTTGTTTCAATGTGCTATAAATAGTTGTTACGGTATAGTTTTTATTTGCTAGGAGTAGCTTATGATTGGCCCAGTAATGGCTAAAAGAATATTTCAATCAGCGATTGTTTTATTTCTTCTAGTAACTGTTTTATTTTTCGTTTCTCGAATGTCCGGTGATCCAGTACTCATGTTAACTGAAGGAGCAATAGAACCTGAAGAAATTGATAAGCTAAGAAAAGCTTATGGGTTTGATAAACCTCTTTATATACAGTTTGCTCGCTTTCTTAGTGAGATTGCTCAAGGAGATTTTGGAAATTCAGTCAGAACATTTGAGCCTGCCACCGATATGGTGAAACAGCGAGTAGGAATTTCAGTAAAAATGGTTGTCCCTGCATTTATGACATATATATTTCTTTCTATCCCAATAGGTTGTTTGGCTGCAGTTAAAAGAGGCGCAATTGGAGCTTTTGCAATGGTTGTTTCTCTGATTGGTCAGTCAGTCCCATCTTTCTTTTTAGGTATTCTTTACATTTATTTCTTTGCAGTAACATTGCGATGGCTACCAGTATTTGGTAGCGGTGGTTGGGAGCACTATATATTACCTATAGCAACTTTATGTGGATATCCGCTTGCAAAATACACAAGATTAGTTCGAGCACAAGTTTCTGAAACGTTAACTATGGAGTTTGTTAGAACAGCAAGAGCAAAAGGTTTACATGAAGTTAATGTGATTAGAAGGCATGTTTTAAGAAACGCTCTATTGCCAGTCATTACTACAATGGGTGTAGACGTTGGTACTTTAATTGGTAGTGCACTTATTGTTGAGGCAATATTTGCATGGCCAGGGTTTGGAACATTAGTTGTAGAAGCTGCAAAAACTAGAGATTATCCATTAATTCAAACATGTGGATTACTTATTGGTACACTTGTTTTAACTGGCAGTATCATTGCAGACTTTGCTTATGGTTTAATTGACCCAAGAATTAGGCGAGGTTCCTAATTTATAAATTCATAAATTCATGAAAGGAAAATATCATGGCAGATGAAGAATTAAATGATAATGATCAAAACGCTGGGGATTTCGGTGCATCAGAATCTGTAATTATTGCAGCACAGCGTTCAACTGCTACAAAAATTTGGAATCACAGAATGGTTATAGGTTTTGTTAGATATCCACCTGCATTTGTTGCATTGATCATTGCAACTTTTTTTCTTTTCTTTGCGTTATTTGCACCATTTATTGTATCTTGGGACCCGAACAAACCAGTTCTAGCAGATACATTACAGCCACCAGAATGGGGCATAATGTTTAATTCAGTTCATGTACTTGGAACAGATACAGTTGGTCGTGATATTTTTACAAGGACGTTAATGGGCGGCAGGACATCTATTTTATTAGGTTTTACTGGAGCTACAGGTGCTTTAACCATTGGTGTTGTTTTGGGAATGATAGCTGGATGGAAGCGTGGTATTGTTGGTGCAACAATTATGCGATGGGCTGATTTACAAATAGCATTGCCTCTTCTTTTGATGGCTTTGACAGTTGCAGCAGTTTTTGGTCCTGGATTACATATTCTTTTAATTTTATTTTCTATTTGGTTCTGGGGTCCTTATGCAAGAATATCAGAAGGTCTGACTTTGTCTTTAAAAAATAGAGAATTTGTAGAAGCAGCACGCTCTATTGGTGCTACACCAGGTAGGATTGTGTTTAGGCATGTACTGCCACATTTGTTTTCTCCATTGCTTGTTTTATGGTCTTTCTCCTGTGCAATTTTAATTATTATTGAAGCTTCATTAAGCTTTTTGGGAGTAGGTATTCCGCCTCCGACTGCTTCTTGGGGAGGTATGCTAGCTGAAGGACGACAATATTTGCATAGGGCATATTGGTTAGCAATGATACCAGGTGCTGCTATATCAATGATGGTTTGGTCTATTAACACATTAGGAGACAGACTGCGTGATGTTATTGACCAGCGTCAGTATCTATAAATTGATCGTTTAAAATACTTAAATACCTATGAACCTTTGTTAAAACAAAAATTTCATAGGTATTTTTTTATTGAAGGAGAATAATGATGAGTAAAAAAGATCTTAGTTCTTATGAATCAAATGAGCCTTATCAAGCAATAAGTGTTGAACTGGAAGACAAAATTGCTACTGTAACATTAAATAGGCCTGAAAATGGCAATGCTCTTAATGCTCAAATGCATGCAGAGTTAGCTGATTTTTGGCAGGGCGCACGCGATGATGATAATGTGTGGGCAGTAATATTGACTGGCGCAGGTGACAGGCACTTTTGTACAGGAGCTGATATGCGTGAGGCAGCAAGTGGCTCAGAAGGAAGACTTGGCCAAAGGAGAATTTTTGGTTTACCTTGGCAGTTTAAATTTTTTAAACCAATTATTCTTGCACTTAATGGATTAACTGCAGGAGGAGGCTTAATTTTCATGTGGGAATCTCATATTGTTATTGCTGCTGAACATGTTAAATTTTTAGAGCCACATTTGTCAGTTGGACAAGTGCCTGCAAGTGAAATTTATGGTTTAGCAAACGGAGGATTGCCTTGGAATATAGGTTTAAGGATGGCTTTATTAGGCACAACTGGTGAACGAGTTGATGTTGAGCGTATGCATCAACTAGGAGCAATTTCAGAAATTGTCCCTAAAGATGCATTACAGGCTCGTGCTAGAGAAATTGCAAACAATGTCCTTCAAGTATCTCCGCTTGCGACTAGAGCATTTTTAGAAGGAGCATGGAATTTAAGAGAAAATGGAATAGGAATTTCTGAAGGCAGTAATTATGGCCATGATCTTGGCCATGCTTTAAAAGATACTGAAGATTACAGTGAAGGACCTCGTTCGTTTGTTGAAAAAAGGAAACCTGAATGGAAGGCAAAATAAAAAATAAACCTTATATTGTTATCGAATTGGGCAGCACTATTGCATCTGCTCAAGCATGCTTATTGCTTAAGCGAATGGGAGCACAAGTTCTTAAAATCCACTCCGATGATCTTCGCATTAACGACTGGGAGCGACTTTTAGAATTGGAAGAATGTTTAAGCTTTGGAAAAGATTCTTTAAATATAAATTCACTGAATGCAGATGACATTAATCAATTAATCGATTTTGCCGATCTCATCATAGATGATCATCTGCCAAGTTTTTGGCTTGCAAAAGGAATCGATTTGAGGAAACAGTATTCATCTAATAATAATCGTGCACATTGGTGCAGCATAACTCCTTATGGTATTTATGGATCACATGTTGATATACCGGCAACTGAACTAACTGCACAAGCTAGCGGTCCATTTATGACACGAATTGGTGAAAAAGGTCGTTCTCCATTGCCAATGAAAGGCCCACAAGCTTATATTTCCGCAGCTTGGCATGCTGCGTTAGTAGGCTCAGCATACTTATTAAACAATTATAATGAAAATAAAAATATCGGTGCTTTAATTGATATTTCTATACAAGAATCTATGTATATGCATTCTGAATTAGGGTCATCGAATTGGCATTTTAATCAAGTAGAACTTATGCAGGTGCTCAATGCGTCTTCGACAGCACAATCTTCTGGATTTCAGACAGCAGACGGCAAAATAGTGAATATGTTATTCCATGATAGAGAGTGGCCGAGAGTTGCTCGAATGATTGGAAGAGAAGATTTGGAACGTGATGAGAGATTTATGGCACGATTTAATCGCGCTCAAAATATGGACGATCTTGAAGCTTTATTAGTACCCTGGTTTTTTTCTAAAACTGCAATGGAAATTGTTGAATTGGGGCAAGAATCTGGTATGCCAATATCAGTTACTCGTCTACCTGAAGAGGTTTTATCTGATCCACAACTTATTGATAGAAATGCATTTGAAACAATAACTATTGGTGAAAAAGCGATCAATTATCCGGTAGGCGTCGGTAGATTTTCAACAAATGAAAATTTACCTTTAATGAGAAAGTCTGTAGGAAAAAGCTATGCAGATTTTAATGAATATATTCAGGAACATGATTTGAAAAAAATAAATTTTGTTCAAAGTGATAAATCGATTGATGCAATTACTACTAAGCCATTAAAAGGTGTCAGAGTTTTAGATTTAACAAATACTTGGGCAGCTCCAAAAGGAGCAACCTTATTAGGTGACTTAGGTGCAGAGGTTATTAAAATTGAAGGAATTGAGTGGATGGATATGTTAAGAGGATGGACAACGCCTCCTGATAATAGTTCCTCTTATCCAAATTATACGCCAGGTGAAAAACCATGGGACAGATATATTATGTGGTTAGGGTTGGCAAGAAATAAATTATCAGCTGGGATTGAACTTTCTACAGATGAAGGTATGGCGCTTATGACAGATTTAGTTAAAAAAAGCGATGTTGTTTTGACAAATATGTCTTTTGATACAAGAAAGAAATACGATCTTAACCTTGATATTTTAAAACAAATTAATCCTAATATTATTTTTGCAACACTTTCTGGTTATGGAGAAACTGGACCTAGGAGCCATTGGAGGTTATTTGGCGATGGCCAAGCAGCTTTTGCTGGCTTATTTGTAGGCACTGGATATAACAATGAAGAATCTATTCCTTTAAGTGCTTATGGAGATCCAGTCAATGGAACTGCAACAGCATTTCATGTTGTGCAAGGACTTTTATTGCATCAAATGAATAAAAATCAATTACCAATGCATGTTGACATTTCTTGTGTGGAAACTTGCGTGACATATGCGCAAGAAGTTTTGGTTGAATCACAAATTAGAGAATTTCAAAATGTTGGAGCAGGCGTTGATTGCATGCATAATGAAAAATTCTTTCCATATGATATTTATAAAACATCAGAAAAAGATTGTTGGCTGAGCATCTGTTGCTTATCTGATGATCAAAGAAGAGGATTGCTTGATGGCATAGCGCTACTTAAGTCTGGCATGGAAATTTCAAACTATAGCGGTACACTTTCAGCTGCGCAACCAGTTGAGCTAGACAAAGATTTAATTTCTAATCCTGAAAAAATAGATGCTGAACTTCAAAGCTTGTGCCAGTCAATAGCTCCTAGAATTATTGAAAAGGTTTTACAATCAAAAGGTGTGCCTTGTCAACGAATCCTGCGAGGACGAGATTTTGATTCTGAGGGTTCTATGGCTTCAAGAAATTTCATTTCTTGGCAATTTAGAGACGATTTGGGCAGTTATCCAGTGTATAGTGCGCCATGGACAATTAATGGCAATCGACCTGCTATTGATCAGCAATCCGCTAGATTTGGTGAGCATAATGATTATGTATTTAGAGATATATTAGAGATGGATGAAAAAATTATTCAAGATTATAAAAATGCAGGTATTATTGGCGATTCTCCATTAAAGGGCGCTGAATTAGGTTTTAGACCAAATAAATAAATTTTGAGTTATTTTGTTTATATATGAATTAATGATTCAATAGTATTGTGTTAGGATTTTAAAGAAAGAGTAGAAGAATAGAGGAGTCAATAATGAAATACGGTATTACGTTAGCAGGTATTCCTGGCGCTGAATTAAAGGGTGAGTATGCAAAAAAAGCGCAGGATGAAGGGTTCAATTCAGCATGGTCTGATGATAATCCAGGTAGCGATGGCTCTATTCATATGACATCAATGGTAAAATCTGCACCAGACATAAGAGTTGGCTCTGGAATTTTGAGAGCATTTTTAAGAAATCCTGTAACAATTGCATCAGCTTTCATGACAATGAATGCTTTATCTAATACAAATACTATTTTAGGATTTGGAACAGGAACAAAGAGGCAAAATTTATACCAATATGGCATTGAAATAAATAAGCCAATATCTCAGCTACGTTCAGTGATCGGAATAGTCAGAAATTTTTGGAATTCTGCTCAGGACGGATCTTTATTTAGTTGGGATGATGAATTTTATAAAATTAAAGGAATTAAACCTGTGCGAGCGCAACATATTCAAAATCCAAATAAGCAACAAGATAAAGAATTTAACATTCCTATTTGGGTTGCAGCTGTTAATGAAAAAATGCAGCAATTTGCAGGAGAAGTTGCAGATGGGCTATGCGGTCATCCAGTCTTTGGTGCTGATTATATTAGAGATGTTGTTAGGCCAAACATTGATATTGGAAGAAAAAATGGTGATTTGAAGACTCCTTTTGAATTAGCGTGTTGGGCTACGACTGTTGTCCATGAAGATAAAAATGAAGCTAGGCGTTTAGCAGGTCAAACAATAGCAAATTATCTTTCAACTAAGAGTTATCAGGGAATACTTCAATATTACGGAATTGGTGACAGATATGAAGATATTAGGCAAGCATGTTTGGTCGATCGAGATATGGACAGAGCCTCTGAATTAATAGGAACAGAAGTTATTGATAGGATTGCTATTACTGGTCCAATTGATGAAGTAGCAGAAGAATTAAAAAAACGTTATGAAGGAGTAGTGGACCATGTTGTTGTTGCTTCTGCTGGAATAACAGATTTTAATGATCGCATTGAAACTATAGATTCAATTATATCTTGTAAAATTGCACACTAAACAGTTATAATATACATCGCGGCATTTTTTAATGTGACCTTGGTAATTAATATTAAAAGGAGTTAATAATGGGTAAATATAATGATAACGCAACTTATGGCGTAGACTTAAATAATCTTGAATCAGCTATTTTTGAAATTCGTGATAATGTTGCTATTGTGACACTTAATCGTCCTGAAGCATTAAATTCATTGAATACAGCAATTCACCGTGATGTAGGTGCTTGTTGGGAAGAGATAAATAACAATGATGAAATTAAAGCAGCTGTTGTTGTGGGTTCAGGTAGATTCTTTTGTGCAGGACGTGACATCAAAGAATTTGTAGGAACATATGGCGAAGGTGAAGCAGAAGTATTGCGAGCTATTGATGATCCAGATAATGAAATGTTTGGAAGGCTAGCAAACCATTGGCATGTTAAAAAGCCTCTAATTGGTGCATTGCAAGGTTCTGCAGTAGGTGGTGGATTAGAAGTTGCAATCATGTGCGATGTTATTGTTATGGCAGATGATGCATATATTGCAGACTTACACGCTAAGATTAATGTGGGTGGAATGATATCAATGAATACTTTTCTACCGCCAAATATAGCAAGAGAATTAACAATGACTGATCGTAGACTGACTGCTGAAGAATGCCTACGTTGGGGATTTGCTAATTATGTTCTTCCTAAGGATCAAGTTTTGGATAAAGCTATAGAGGTTGCTCAAGCTACTGCAGCTATGGGCCCAGATTCCATTCAAAGATTGAAGCAAGGTTCAATTGATGTTCAATTAGCAAGCGGTAATATTCATGGTGAAGAATTCTATGAAGAAAGACGCAAAATTGTTCGAGCTCAAATGGCAGAAACAGCTGGCGATCATGATCGAATGGAAGGCATGAAAGCATTTGTTGAAAAAAGAGATTCTGAATACGAACGTCCTGTTAAAAGCAGCGAATAAGTTTTTCTAAAATTTGTATAACATTTTAATTGATAGGGGTTTTTTATGCAATTTGGTAAAGATATAACAAAAGAGTTGAATCTAGATTTAAATAATTTGGAAGCAGCTACTTTCGAACGAGTTGATGACATTGCTGTAATCACAATGAATCGTCCTGAAGCAGCTAATTCTCTGAACACTGCTATGCACAGGGACGTTGTGGCCTGTTTTGATGAAGTCAATAATAATGATGAAATTAAAGCAGCAGTTATTACTGCTAATGGCAGGTTTTTCTGTGCAGGACGTGATATCAAAGAATTTGTTGGTACTTACAGTGAAAAGGAATCAAGTGCCTTGAGGCCTATTGATGATCCTGACCACATTATGTTTGCAACTCAATGTAATCATTATGATGTATGGAAACCTCTTATCGGTGCCCTTAATGGTGCCGCTGTTGGTGGAGGCCTGGAAATTGCAATCATGTGCGACATGATTGTTATGTCAGATGATACTTATATCGCAGACTTACATGCTAAAATCAATGTAGGCGGGATGAATTCTATGAATACTTTCTTGCCACCAATGATTGCAAGAGAATTAACAATGACTGATAAGAGAATCAATGCTCAAGAATGTCTTGATCATGGTTTTGCAAATTATGTTCTGCCTAAAGATCAGATCTTAGAGAAAGCCATTGATTTAGCAAAAGCTACTGCATTAATGGGCCCAGATTCTATTCAAAGATTGAAACAAGGCTCAATTGAATTGCAGAGAAAAAGTGGTAATTTACGTTATGAAAATTATTATGAAACTCGAAAAGCAAATCAAATGAAGATGATAGAAAAAGTCAAATCAGATGATGATATGCTTGAGGGCATGGAAGCTTTTGTTGAAAAAAGGCAATCTGATTATAAAAAAGCTGTCAAAACAGACAATGATTTCAAACCATATTAATTGATATTTTTGCAAAAAAAAGATTAGGAGCATCTTATGACTCGAATAATTGATATACATAGACATCTGTGGGGATATGATTGGTTTCCCCCAAGCCATCTTCCTAAATTTTCTGCTGAACCTATTGCTAAACGAACTGGAAGGACAGTTGAGCAAGTATTAGAGCGAATAAAGCAATCACCCACTATGGATGCTACAGGTAAGGTTGCTATTGATGAAATGGAACATTATGGCATTGATGTTTCTATTATTCAAGTTCTAGATTGGGGCCTTGCTTATGGCCCTGACGAAGATAATCAAGTACCTGCAGAAGAATTTAATAGACTAGCACAAGAAGTATGCAAGCAGTATCCTGGGAAATTATATGCAATGGCTAGCTATGATCCAAGGCGACCGAAAGCGGTTGCGCTATTTGAGCAAGCTGTTAAGGAATGGGGTGCAGTAGGCTTAAAAATGTACCCGCCAAATGGATATCAAGCTAATGATGAACGATGTTTGCCCATGTATGCTAAAGCAGCAGAGTTAGATGTGCCTGTATTAATTCATACTGGCGGTAACATTTGGGCTTGGCCTGAGTGGGTCGAGCTTGTTGCAAGACAATTTCCTGATTTAAGAATTATTATGGGGCATACAAATCTTCAAGCACCTTTTGAAACCAAAGCATACTGGCAAGGGTTACAAGCTGGTGCAAGACATAATAATATTTGGCTTGACTTATGTGATTGGCAAGCACTTGGAGCTGTTAAAGAAGAAAATATTCCTGAATTATTGAAAGTCATTAGGATATTTTTGAATACAAAAGGACCTGAACGAATTCTTTGGGGCACTGATCTCCCTCAAGCAGGCGTAGGTAGTAGGGCTCGAGCACAAACAGAAACTTGGACTGATATATTTAAAAACTTACCTGAATGGGGTAAGAAATATGATATTCATTTTACTGAGGAAGAGCGTGATGGTATTTGCTTTAAAGGAGCTGAAGCTGCTTATAGTAATATTAAGTTTTAAATTTGTTAGATAATATAGTAAGGATTACATAATGGTTAAACTAATTGACGTACACAGACATCTTTGGGGTTTTGAATGGTTTCCTCCAAGCCACCTGAGAAATAATGCAGAAGCATTGGCAAAGAAAACAGGAAGAACTACTGAACAAGTTTTGGAGAGAATTGCGCAATCACCAACTATGGATGCTACTGGGCAAATTGCTATTGATGAAATGGAACATTATGGTATTGACCATTCAGTTATTTTAGCACTAGATTGGGGTATGGCTTATGGCCCTGAAGAGGACAACCAACTTGAATATGAAGAATTTGATCGATTAACAGGAGAAGTATCTGATAAGTCAAAAAAACTTTCATGGTTTTGTGGAGTAGATCCAAGACGACCAAGAGCTACAGCTATATTTGAAAGAGCTGTTAAAGAGCGTGGAGCAGTTGGCTTAAAAGTCTATCCACCAAATGGATATCAAGCGAATGATGAACGATGTTTCCCTATGTATAAAAAAGCTATTGAACTAGATGTTCCTGTGCTTATTCATACTGGTGGTAATGTTTGGGCTTGGCCAGAGTGGGTTGAACTTGTTGCAAGAGAGTTGCCAGACTTAAGGATTATGATGGGGCATACAAATCTTCAAGCACCGTTTGAAACAGAAGCATATTGGAGAGGCTTACAAGCAGCACGTGGTAAGAAAAACATTTGGCTTGACTTATGTGATTGGCAAGCACTTGGTGCAGTTACTGATGAAAATATCCCTGAATTATTGAAAGTAGTCCGTATTTTTATTAATACAATGGGTGCTGAACGAATTGTTTGGGGTACTGATTTACCTCAGGCCGGTGTTGGCAGCAAGGCAAGAGGGCAAACTGAAAGATGGGTCGATATATTCAAAAACTTACCTGAATGGGGTAAGAAATATGATATTGATTTCACAGAAGAAGAACGTGATGCAATTTGTCATGGTGCAGCAATGCAGTGTCTGAGTAACGTTAAATTTGATTTATAAATAAACAGATTATTTTTCTTTAATTAACTTATGTACTCTTTTTGGTGTTGCGGGTAGCTCACGAGGCCTTACGCCTGCTGCATCATAAATTGCATTAGCTATGGCTGCTAATGGTGGTGTAATTGGTACTTCGCCGACTCCTTTTACTCCATAAGGATGTCCTGGATTTGGTTTTTCTACAAGGATTGTCTCAGTAAACGGAATATCATATGTTGTTGGCATTCTGTAATCAAGTAGACTAGCATTTTTCAATGTGCCTTTGTCATCATAATAATATTCTTCGTATAGAGCCATGCCAATACCTTGCAGAATACCGCCTTGAGTTTGTCCTTCAACATAAGAAGGATGAATTGCTTTTCCGACATCTTGTATTGCAGTTGAGCGAATAATATCTACTTTACCAGTTTCTTCATCAACTTTTACATCAACAATATGACAGGCAATAGTAGGGACATGTGTTGTTGCTTGTAAATCAATACTTGCTTGAATTCTACCACCGGTACTTGGAAGCATAGCAGCCATTTCTTTAAAGGACATTTTTTTGTCGTTTGGACCAGTTATAATTCCGTCATTACCATATTTGATTTCACCCTCATTAACTTCCCAAAAATTAGCAACTCGCTCAATAATTTGCTGTTGTATTTTTTTACCTACTTCAATAACAGCTAATCCTGTAGCAAAAGTAGTTCTGCTTCCTGCACTGACAGCTGTATAGCCAATTGAATCTGTGTCAACAACTTGTGGCTTGACGTCATCATATGGAACATTAAGTGTTTCAGCCAATTGCATGGCGAGGCTTGCGCGTTGACCGCCAATATCTACTGAGCCAGTATTCATATTGATCGTACCATCTGAATTGATTGAAGCGTAGGCACTTGATTCCATGCCCCCATTACCCCATGCACCAATGGCAATGCCTCGTCCAATTGAAGAATCAGAGCGTTCTGAATTCCAATGCTCCGTTTCTTGAGCAGCTTCTAGTGTTTCTTTTACAGCCATTGACGGCGCAAGGACCCCGTCATGTCTACGCGTTCCTTCCTCAGCAGCATTGATCATTCTGATTTCAATTGGATCAATGTCTAATTTTTCAGCAATCTCGTCTATAACAGTTTCAATTGCGAAAGCAGCAGCCGGTACTCCAGGAGCTCTATAAGCAGCTGTTTTTGTTTTATTAACAATAACATCAAGGCAGTAAGCTTTAACATTTGGAATGGCGTATGGCATAAACATTGACACTCCACCACCACTTACAGGAGATCCTGGATAAGCACCAGCTTCATATGCTAAATATGCATCAG
>CEUL01090489.1_pt1 | contig 29958 bp, 30 predicted proteins | sample 427021 | NCBI WGS metagenome assembly CEUL01 (sample SAMEA2622800, study PRJEB7988) | marine metagenome | isolation source: saline water (ENVO:00002010), including | reverse complement strand
CAACAGTTGCAAGAGCACCAGCATTACAATGTGTCATTATAGTATCATTTTCATCGAATAATTCCGAACCGTTCTTACCCATAGTCATATTGGTTTGGACATCTTCTTCTGCCATTTTTTTAGCAGTTTCAACAACATTTTTTCTTATTTCTTCAACAGTATTTGCTGCATTAGCAACTTGCATGATTTTATCTAGACCCCATGCAAGATTTACAGCAGTAGGACGGGTTTCAAACAAAATCTGTTTTGCATTTTTTAGAAATTCAATTAATTCAGTTTTTTCAGTTGTATTATTTTGTAAAGCTGCTAAAGCAAGACCAAATGCACCTGAAACACCAATAGCAGGTGCTCCTCTGACAACTAATGTACGTATGGCATCAGCAACTTGATTAAAATCAGTAAAAGTGACATATTCAAGGACATTTGGTAATTTGGTTTGGTCAATCATAATAACAGAATTATCTTTCCATTCAACAGTTTTTAGGCTCATAAACTGGGTTTTTTTTATATGGTTATAATTTTTCGCAATTTTTTTAAAAATAATTTTGTAGTTAAGTATTTTACAAGATATTGTAACAAAAATTAGATAATGAATATAGAAGATTTAGAAGAAATTGATGAAAAAAAGATGTACAAAACGTATGATGATTGGCCAAATATTGCTAAACAAGGTTTAGAAAGTAATCCAAAAATTTTGGAAATAGAAGGCATCAAACATATAATTTTTGCAGGAATGGGCGGGTCTGGAATATTTGGTGATGTTATAAGTTCAATATTATCAAAAGAAAAATTTCACGTAACTGTTGTAAAAGGATATCATTTGCCAAATAATTTAGATTCAGAAACATTAGTGGTCACAATTAGTGTTTCAGGTAATACCGAAGAAACCTTAACTGTTCTTAAAAATGCCAAGAAAAATAATGCAAAAATAGCTGCATTTTCGGATGGAGGGATTATGGAAGAGTATTGTAGAAAAAATAATATATTTTTTCAGAAAATTTCTATGATTCACTCTCCTAGAGCATCATTTCCAAAATTTCTGTTTGAAATTTTAATTAGTTTAGAAAAAATAATTCCAATAAAACATAGTGATCTCATGACTGCAATAAATGATCTTGAAAAAACTAGAGAGTGTATTTTTTCTGGTAACTTAACTGACGATAATATTTCATTAAAATTATCTAAATGGATAAAGAATATTCCTTTAGTTTATTATCCATGGGGGTTACAATCTGCTGCAATACGTTTTAAGAATTCATTACAAGAAAACTCAAAAATTCATGTAATTACAGAAGATATCATTGAGGCATGTCATAATGGGATAGTTTCATGGGAAGTAAATTCTAAAATTCAGCCAATTTTGATTACAGGTAATGCAGATTATTTTAAGACAGTAGAGAGATGGAGAGTTTTAAAAGAATTTTTTAAAGAAAAAGAAATTGAATTTTTTGAAATAAAATCAAATCATAGTAATGTCTTATCAAAAATTATTAATTTAATTTACATATTAGATTATTCAAGCATATATCATGCAGTTGCGAATAGAATTAATCCAACTCCAGTAGATCCTATTGAATTCATTAAAAAAAGGTTATAAAAAAAATAAGTATGATTTATCAGATAGATTTTATATCTTAAGAAAAAAAATAGATTAATGAAGATAACATTTGGAATTCCAGCTTTTAATGAGGAACAGAATATTGGAAAGACTATCACAAAATTAAAGAAAATTTCAGACTCAATAATAGTATGTGATGATGGTTCTTCTGATATGACTTCTGAAATCGCAGAAGGGTTAGGTGCAATCGTCATAAAACATGAAAAGAATTATGGGTATGGTGCTGCAATAAATTCAATTTTTCAGAAAGCTAAAGAAGTAGATACTGAAATTCTGGTTACATTTGATGCTGACGGACAGCATAAAGTTGATGATGTCCAAAGTGTAATTAATCCAATAAAAGAAAATGTTGCAGATTTGGTGATTGGATCAAGATTTTTACAGAAAAAAAGTAATGTTCCAGGTTATAGAAAAATTGGTATTAAAGTTATTACAAAAGTAACTAATGCATCTATAAAAAAAGAATTAACTGATTCACAAAGCGGTTTTAGGGCATATAATAAAAAAGTGTTAGAAAATATTTCACCGTCAGATACAGGAATGGGAATTTCAACTGAAATTTTAATTAAAGTGAGTAAAAAAAATCTACGTATAACTGAAGTACCAATTGAAATTAGTTATGAAGGAAAAACATCAACACATAATCCAGTAAGTCATGGAACATCAGTTTTGATTAGTACAATAAAATTTACTTCTATTGAACATCCATTGAAATTTTATGGAATACCATCGCTTATTTTTTTCTCAATAGGATTAGTTTTTACATATTTAGCCGTTGATTATTATGTTGAGATTGGTAGATTAAACACAAATTTGACACTAATTGGAGCGGGAACAATAGTGATTGGAATAATACTTTTGATCAGTGCGATTTTGTTATACAGTTTAGTTAGTGTAGTTAGAGAGAGAAAACAATCCTAAATTTCTATTATAAGATATTTTTGATTTAAACAAAAATTTGTCTTAATTTATTTTTTGCAGGTAATTCAGAAGACCAGATTCTTTTTTTACCATCACCAAGAATTTGATCTATGGAACGAATATTTTGAACTAATCGTTTAATCCCAGAAGGTTCTAATGATGCAGATTGGTCGGAGCCATACATTGATCTATCAAGGGTAATGTGACGCTCAATACTTTTTGCACCTAACATAACTGCAGGAATACAAACATCATAGGCACTCACCTCATGTCCACTATATCCCACATCGCATCGAAATTTTTTCTGTAATGTTTGAATTAATTTTAAATTTGCTTCTTGATATGGCATTGGATAAGCACTATGAGAATGCATTAATTCGAAAGGGCACTTGTATTTTCTAAATATTTTTACCGCAGATTCAATTTCTTTTAATGTGCTCATACCAGTTGAGATGAATGTATGTTTTTTTTCCTTAGCAACTTCCTGAAGAAGTTTTGTATGTACCAACATTGCAGATGCAATTTTATTGTATTTTGTTTTAAAAATTCGCATTTCTTTTTGACTTTTTATATCCCAACACGAAACAAACCAAGGAATATTTTTTTTCTTGCAATATTTATCAATTTTTTTATAATCTGATAAAGAAAATTCCAATCCCATCTTTTGTTCTCTAGTTGTATGCCCCCATGGACTTTCTCTTGGTGAATCTAAAGCTTCTTTAGAATATACAAGATCTATAGTTCTTTTTTGGAATTTTACTGCATCACAACCACTTTCTTTTGCTGTATCAATCAATTTTTTTGCAATATCTAAATTTCCATTATGATTTATTCCAATTTCAGCTATAATGAATACCAATAATTGTCATATTTTATGTATATAATTATAAGCTTCGATCAAATAATTATTGAATACCTTGTTTTATTCTTTCATTTAATATTAGAGATGCAATTTTTAAATCATCTTCAGTATCAATGTCAACGTATTCGTTTTTTGGAACTTCTAAAATTCCAAAGTTTTTTGAAATAAGAGATTTTTTTTGTATAAGACTTTCTTTGTAAACATAAACTGCACCATTATCAATGAAATATTTTTCTAGATCCTGTGAACGTTTCATAGAAGTAGGCCAAGGAATGTAATTGACATAAATTCCTGATGCTAAAGAATCATAATTATTTTTAGAAAATTTTTCTATACAATCATCAATAAGAGAATCATTTCTTATTGGACTTGTTGGATTTAACACAAGGATATTAAATCCAGAATATTTTAGAATAATGTCATTCAGTGTATCAACTATTAAACTAAATTCATTTGCTAATTCAGGAGAACGATGATGAATTTCAATATTGGAATTTTTTGCAATATTCTTAATCTCTTCATCGTCAGTGGAAACAAGAATTTTATCTAAGAGATTAGATTTTTTTGCAGATTGAATAGTCCATGATATTAGAGGTTTTCCTAATAAATTTCTGATATTTTTTTTTGGTAATCTAGTACTTCCACCTCGAGCAGGAATTACAGCGAGAAATTTTTTATTATCAAACATACTATCTAGTAAAATTACTGCTATTTTTATTCTATTGATAATTAATTAGAAAAATTATCCAATTTTTTTAAGAAAGTAAATCGCTCCTGCACCCATTTTATTAAATGGTTCAGTTTCACAATAAAATGGATTAATCATATTATTTCCATCGTCAAGATATTTACGTGATTTTTTATCTAATGAAGTTGGAATTTTTAGAATTGATTGTTTTGGTCTCTTTTTTACAATTTTTTTATTTATTAAATATTCTAAAAATTCTTTGTTGAATTTTGTATTTGATTCTAACCAACTATTAAATAATTTTTTATTCGTTATTTTGTTTAATTTTGCATCAGTTATTGCTAAAGTAACTCTTCGTTTTAGATCTTCTATACCCCATGTAGACCAAGCCCAATCATAAGATGTTCCAACGGTTTTGATTATTTTGAATTTATTTTTTTTACTCAAATTATACATATCATCATAAGATAGTTGAAAAGTATCAGTTAGAGACATTGGAAGATTGAATAAATTCTGTAGTGATAACCACACATTGCCTCTAAAATTATTAAAAATTGGAATATTTACAATAAGTAAACCATTCTTTTTTAGAATTTTATGACAATGACGAAGAGTTTTAGAAGGGTTATCCACATGTTGTAAAACTTCTGACATAAACATAACATCAAATTTTTCATCACTAAAAGAATCCAAATCTTTAGTTTTAAAATCAATATTATTTATTTTACAAGCTTTAGCAAATTTTTTAGAAAATTCTATTGCAGATGGAATATAATCAATTCCTAAAACAGATTTAGAATATTTTGCAGCATATAGAGATAATCTTCCAGAACCACATCCAAGATCTAGAACAGATTTATTTTTTAGAAATTTTTTTGAGTGATAAATTATATGTGCTGCTGTACCAGGTACACTGGTTTCAAAAGTTTCATCGTAAATTACCTTATATCTATTTTTTACAGTAGATTTATCTAAAGAGAGAGATTTACGAAATTTTGTACTTTTAACAATAAGGTTATGAGTTGATTTAGACAATTCTTTGAAATCAAAAATAAATCATATAAAGTTACTTTTTTGTTACCAAACTGTCCATCCACCGTCTACAACAATATTTGATCCAGTGATGTATGAGGATTTATTTGATATTAAAAATTCGGTTAAATCATTTAATTCATGTTTTTTCATCATTCTTTTTAGAGGTGTTAATTCCGCATATTTTTTTTGAAAGTCTTGACCTTGTTCATGTTCAACACCTCCAGGTGAAATACAATTTACACGTATGTTTGGTGCCAGATGTGTTGAAAGAAATTTTGTTAGATTAATGACGCCTGCTTTAGAAACACTGTATCCTGCATTTTTATGATTTCCATCATATAGATCTGGACGTGCAGATACAATACCAGTAGAAGCAGAAAAATTAATGATAGAACCAGAATCATTATTTCTTGCAAATTCTCTACACACAGAAAATAATGCAGTTAGATTTACTTCTAAAAATTTTGAAAAAGAATCTAGAGATGTATCATAGAGTGTTCCTCTCTCTTGACCTGGCTCAACATGATCATTAAGAGCAAAACAATTTACAAGAGCATCAGCATGATTGTCATGAAACCATGATTTTACAAATTTTTCATCAGTTAGATCATGACCGAGTGTTAAATCTAGAGAAATAACTGAGTGTATTTTTTCTAAGTGATCAATTATTTCAGAACCAAGTAATCCCTCAGAACCAGTTACAATAACTTTCATGTTTGAAACAAATTTTAGATACTCTTTAATTTTTCGTTTAAGTGAATCAAATGAATTATTAACTTAGAATGATGATTTATTACATTGAATGCCGATATTAGGAAAAAATGTAGTAAAGTGAAAATCTTACTAACAGATGTAGATGGAGTTCTTACAGATGGAGGAATGTATTATTCAAAAGATGGGGATTCTATGAAGAGATTTTTTGCACGAGATGGAATGGGTGTAACTTTACTAAGAAAAAAACAAATTCATACCATTATAGTTACAAAAGAAAAAACCCAAATGGCCAGAAAATGGGCAAAAAAAATGTCTGTAAAGAAAATTTTAGACGGGATAATCTCAAAAGAAAAAGTTGTACCAGGGATTTGTAAGGATTTTCGGGTAACATCACAAGAAATTGCGTTTATCGGAGATGATGTGAATGATTTAGAATTATTGAAGATTGTTGGAATGGCAGCTGCACCAGCAGATGCAATTAAAGAGGTAAAAAAACAATCAGATTATGTTTGTAAAATGGAAGGAGGAAAAGGTGCGTTTAGAGAACTGGTGGACTTGATTTTATTATCAAAGAGTCACAAGGTTTAACACATGTAATTCAAATTTGAAAATAATGTATACTAATGAAGATATTACTAAATTATTTGATTCAAGTATAGAAATAATTACCAAATCTAAAACACTTACAGATGAAATTAAAACTGTCATAGAAAAAATTCATGAATGTCTTAGTACAAAGAATAAAATTATAATTTTTGGTAATGGTGGAAGTGCTGCAGATGCACAACATATGACTGCCGAATTTATTGGAAGATTTTTGAAAGAAAGAGATGGAATACCTGCAATTTCGTTAACAACTGATACATCAATAATTACATCTCTAGGAAATGATTATGGATTTGAATTTATTTTTTCAAGACAATGTGAATCATTAGTTAAAAAAAATGATATTGTTATTGCAATTTCTACAAGTGGAAGATCTAAAAATGTTATTGAAGGAATAAAAACTTCGAAAAAATTAGGTGCAACAATAATTTCATTTACAGGAGATTATGATAATGAAATGAGAGATTATTCAGATCACATAATTAAAATTCCATCTAATTCAACCCCAAGAATTCAAGAGGGACATAGGATAATCATTCATATAATTTGCGAGTTAGTAGAGAGAAATCTGTAAGAAATATTATAATCTAATAGAAATTAAAATAGATATGTCTCGTTCATTTAGTCTGAAACCAAAACAAGTTTCAAAAATTACTACAAAACATAGAAAAATTGTTACCGATATTCCATCACCAAGCACTCGAGATATTATTTCACGTCTTCAAAAATGTGAACCTGATTCTATGGGATTAGAAGTACCTGTAGCATGGAATAGTGCCAGGGATTATCAAGTTTTTGATAATGATGGAAATTGTTGGATAGATTTTTCATCAGGGATTTTTGTTGCAAATGTAGGTCATTCACATCCAAAAGTATGTAAAGCAATCTCAAAAATTGTTGATCAGGAATTACTTCACAATTATTATTTTCCTTCTAAAGTCAGAACTGAACTTGTTGAAAAATTAAGAGATATGATTCCAAATTATTTAGATAAAATTTTTCTTCTTACTACAGGTTCTGAAGCAACAGAATGTGCAATAAAAATATCAAGAATATTTGGAAGGAAAAAAAATCCAGATAAAGTAGGAATAATTTCATTTGAAGGAGCAATGCATGGTAAGACATTGGGAGCATTAATGGCAGGAGGAAAAACAAAAGAAAAACATTGGATAAAAAATTTAGATAGCGATATACACCATTTCTCTTTTCCAGATTACACTACGTGTAAATATTCTGAAGGAAAAAAACATGTTTGTGATGAAATATGCTTTCAAAAAAATATTAAAGAATTAGAAAAAAATGTTGATCTTAAAACAATTTGTGCATTCATAATAGAATCATATCAAGGTTGGGGCGCATTATTTTATCCAAAAAGATACATTGACGCATTAAATAAATGGGCAAAAGAGAAAGATGCTTTGATTATTTTCGATGAAATTCAAGCAGGCTTTGGCAGAACAGGCAAGCTTTTTGCATTTGAACACTACGAAATAAAACCAGATTTGGTTTGTTGTGGAAAAGGAATTTCATCGAGTTTACCACTATCAGCAGTTTTAGGTAGAGCTGAATTATTAAATTTAGATTCATCATTAAACAGTACACACGGAGGAAACCCGATTTGTTGTGCTGCAACATTAGCAAGTTTAGAAGTTCTAGAAGAAGAAGATTTAGTGAAAGAAGCTAACAGAAAAGGAAGTATTTTAGAAACAGAATTGAAAAAGATTCAAACAAAGTATTCAGATATTATTGAACGAATTTCAGGAAAAGGGCTAGTATATGCAATTCATTTGAGAGATTTAAAAACAAAAAAATTAGATATAGAATTAGGAGATTTAGTAATTGAGAAATCTATGCAAAAGGGAGTGATTCTAGTACGCACGGGTTCAGGAACTATAAAGATTGGACCGCCATTAACAATTCCAGATGATGCATTGTTGGAAGGAATTAAAGTGATTGATGATGCAATTAAAGAATCTAGAAAATAAATGATTGATAGAAAATTAAGAGTAGGGGTGATTGGATGTTCAACAATTGCTGAAAATTCATTATTACCTGCAATTAATTCTTCAAAAAATATTGAATTGAATTCAATTGGAAGCAGAAATGACGAAAAAAGTAAAAAATTTGCAGATAAATTTGGTAGTAAAAAGTTTGGTAGTTATGAACAAGTTATAGAAGATAATGATATAGATCTAGTCTATATTTCATTACCAATAGGTCTTCAAGAAGAATGGGTCATCAGAGCAGCAAGATCAGGAAAACACATCTTATGTGAAAAATCATCAACTACATCATTTAGTTCTGCAAATAAAATGGTTAGAGTATGCAAAGAAAATCAAGTACGATTGATGGAAGGATTAATGTTTAGATTTCATCCACAACATGAAAAAGTTTTAGAAATTATTAAAAACAAAAAATTAGGAGATGTGAAATATTTTCATGGCGAATATGGATTTCCAATGCCATCTGAAAATAATATTAGAATGAAACCAGAATTAGGTGGAGGAGTATTAAATGATGCATGCTGTTATCCAATTTGTGCAACCAGAATAGTATTTGATAAAGAACCAGATAGTGTTTCTGCAAAATTATACATTGATAAATTGTCTCAGGTAGATACTAGATGTCAAGTATCATTATATTTTGATGATGGAAAAATATCCACAATGAATGTAGGGTATGGAATGTTTTTTAGATCAATTTACGAGATTTGGGGGACACAAGGTCATTTAGAATTAAACAGAGCATATAATGTTCCAATAAATTTTGAACCAACGATTTTATTAAAAACAGAAAATACAGAACAACCTACAACCATCGAAGCTGCTAATCATTTTGAGATTATGCTAGATGCATTTTCTAATGAAATTAGAAATCCAGGAGTAGGAAAATATGATTTAGAAAATGATTTGTTGAATCAAGCGAGAGTTTTAGAAGCATGTAGAAAATCACATAATGAACAGAGAATAGTCAAAATTGATGAAATTACATAATTCAAAAATGAGAGATAAAAAATGAAAAATTATAATAAAATTGGAATAATGTCAGGTAGACTGTCAAAACCAATAAAGAATAAGATTCAGTCTTTCCCAGTGAATTCATGGAAGACCGAATTTGAGACAGCATCTACAACAGGATTTGAATTGTTAGAATGGGTTTTTGATGAGATAGAACCAAATCCAATTTTGAATGATGACGGAATCAAAGAAATAAAATATTTTTCTGATAAATTTCAAATAAAAATTAATTCCGTTTGTGCAGATTATTTTATGATAAATAAAATATTTAATGTGTCAGAATTTGATTTAAGGAAAAATATTCAAATTCTGAAAGAACTCATTTCTAAATGTAATTCTTTAGAAATAGAAATTTTAGAAATTCCTTTTGTTGACATATCATCAATGAAAAATAAACAAGATAAAATACAAGTTTTAAAGAATTTAAAAGATGTTTTATTATTTGCAAAAGAAAATAATGTAAAAATTACATTAGAAACTGATCTTCCTGCAACAGAATTTAATGAATTTCTACTAATGTTTGATTTACCAATATTTGCAAATTATGATATTGGAAATAGTACTTCATTAGGATTTGATGTTGTAAATGAATTAGAAATTTTATCAGAATGGATAAGAAACATACACATTAAAGATAGAAAATTACATGGTTCTACTGTTTCTCTAGGAACAGGCGATGTTGATTTTGATGAGTTTTTTTCCAATGTTGCAAAAATAAAATACAAATATGATTTTATTATTCAGGGTGCACGAGAAGATTTAGTAGATCCTCATATAGAACCACGTATGACATGTGCCAGATATTTGAAATTTGTAAATCAGTATATGAAAAAATATTTCTAGATATATTGAAGATTCAATTTGGTTTTGGAGAAACATGCTTGAAATTTTTATTTACTTTTTCACCTACGATGATGAAAAATTGTCTTTTAATTCCAGTATTTTTAAAAACTTCATATTTTTTTGAGTGATTTGTCGCAAGGTCCGGAATGAACGTTGGAATAAATCTATGCTTGAAGAATTGTTCCATGATTAATTTGTGAGAAAATTGATTTATAAAATATGGATGATTAACAAATTTACTATTTTTCATCAATTCAACCTTGGAGTCATCACCAACCCAGGTTCTTAACAAAAAAAGTTTTTTTGTTGTTTCTAGTGAATTGTTTAGTAATTTTAAAGGATTATTCGAATGTTCCAATGTAGCACTAAGAACTGAAATATCAGTTTTTCTTGGTTTTTTATTTTCTAAATTAATTATTTTAAATTTATTATGGAGTTCTTGAAATTTAGATAAACCAATGGCAATAAATTTTTTATCAATATCATAACCAAAATAATTAAAACGCAATTTTCTAAATTTTAGTTCTTTGTATAACTGAAAATAATTACAGCCTAAATCATTAATGCATATATTTGCATCATTTTTGAAATATCTAAGTATAATGTCAGTGATTTGTTTACACCAATCTAATCTAATATTATTTAATCGATTTTCATAAACAGTAATCTGTCTTAAACCAACGGTATTAGATGTAGCAGTATAATTAGAATTTTTTCTAATGAAATTAATTTCTTTCATTATTTTTTGGAATTCATTAATAGTCATTGTTTTTATTTCTGTGAACCTAATAGACGCTTATGATAATTAATTTTTTTGAAATGTTCGTTAGCCAACGCATCAAGTGAAGATTCGTTTTCTTTTAGAAATGATCTCATCGCATCAGATGAGATTGTAGTATCAATGAGTTTTCCATCATAATAAAAATAATTAGCCTGTTTACTCTCAAAATTGAATTGATCAAATTTTATATAATTTTGACTAAGAAAATTTAGATATTTATCTACATCAGATGGTTTTACATCACTTTCCAATGCAAGATCAATTGTTTTACGTAAATCTTCAATTTTTTCTAATCTAAACACGGATGGCAAAACAGCATAACCTGTATCAACAAAGGTTATAGAGGGTTTTCCATATATCGCAGCTTCAAAACCTGATGTACCGGTAATAGTTATTACTGCAGAGCATTTTTTATAAAATTCTTCACTAGGGACTTCTGGATGAAATAAAGTAACATTAGGAATTTTCATTATTTCTTTGTATTCAGATATTTCACGCCAATTACGAACAGATTGTGAAGGGTGTTCTTTTACAAATAACTGATAACCTATAGGTAAAGACTTGACAATTTGTCGGATTATTTCTATCTGATCTGTAAAAAATGGTGCGTCAATCAATAGAACTCTCTCATTATCAACATGCAATGGAAAATAAATAAAATTTTCATTTGTATTTAGATTTTTAGATAAATTATTATCAATGAAAGATTTTCTATTTCGTTTTTTAATTACGGAATTTATCTCATGAAATAATACAGAAATTTTTTTTCTGCCAAAATAAGAATAGTGTGTATTTAGATTACTATTATCAGACTGGAATAAATAATCAAATGATGCTTTCAACTGTTGATTTTTTGATTTTGCAAAGGAATTATCAAAAACTTCCATCTGTTTTGATAATTTTGATGAAGTTAGGAATTCTTGTAATTCAGAAAAATTTCTTCCCGAGTCAGAAATAGATTTTGGATCATAATCTACATCGGGTTTTAATAATTCATTAGAAAGCAAGCAATGATATGCAAGATAACCAGGATGTAACATTAGAATTTTAACACCTTTAGCTTTACACATAAGGTAAAACAATTGATGATGATGTAATGAGGGTGTTTTTGTTATGAAAAAATCAGGTTTTATATCATCTAATATTTTCTCAAATAATCTACATTCTTGTTCTATAATAGATAAAATTTCATTATTGGTAAATTCATGAAAATCATTAAATCTATAAAAAATTCTTTCATTAATTGCTAATTTCCATATATCAATATTGTATTTTTTTTCAAATGATTTAAGATATTCATGATTTGAAATTGTATGATTATTTTTTATTTCATCATGATAAAACCAAATATTTTTGAAATTAACGAGTTCTTGATTAGTGAAAAACCTCTTTGGTTTATTAGTAATATCCATCAATCCATAGAAATCAAAATTGGATTTTTTTTGTAAGAAATATGCTATACAATACTGTAAAAGAAATCCATCTAACCAAAAAATCACTTTATCATTCAATACATAATTAAAAATTCTTTCTAACTTAATAATTACTATTAATATTATTGAATAATAAATTGAAGAATAATTAATTTTTGATGGATCTATGTTAATGGCAGAGATTTTATAACATAATAATGAGTATTCTGTATGAGTATTTTTGATAAATTTGGATTAGTTTATTTTTTAATTCCGTTCATATTTATTGTTGAAAATAAAATCGGTTTAATTTTTTCAATCATATTTGGGAATTCAAAACATAAAATAAAAATTAAAAATGCGCCTACACTATATTTTGAATCACATGAATTTACTCTCATGCTAAGTTTGTTAGGCATATTGACTTTTTCAACATCATATAATTTTAAAAATGAAAATGAATTTTATGTGTCATTTGATATGAGAAATGAGTTTTCTCTTACGTTAGATCGTTCATCAATTGAAGATAAAAATTTGATTAATACTTTATTTGGTGGTATTAGACACGGGGCAGATTTTGTCTTAGATAATTCAAATTTTAAAGATAATTCTAGAGAGAAAAGTTTTAGAATTTTTAAAATAGATGATAGAAGAATAATTGAAACTTCAACTGGAATAAAATTTTATTTAGATTCCATTAGACCAGGAAATACCATTGTTGAAACATATGTACAGAAAATTCATCAAATTAGTTCAAAAGAAAATTTTAATGGAAAAGTAGTGATTGATGTAGGTGCCGAATGTGGAGATACTGCACTTTTTTATTCAAATTTAGGTGCAACAGTTTATGCATTTGAACCATTAAAAGATCATTTTGACTATATGCTTGAGAATATTAGTTTGAATGAAGAACTTTCAAAAAAAATAATTCCAATTAATGCAGCAATTGGAAAAGATGGTGATTTAATTTTTAATTTTGATAGAATGACTACTACCGGAGGATCATTTGTAAAGAATATTCATGAAAAAAATTCTGATCAAGTTAAAGTGAAAGGTTATTCATTTGAGAGTGCTTTAAAAAAATTTAACATAGAATGTGTTGATTTGTTAAAGATGGATTGTAAAGGTTGTGAATGTTTTCTTAACGCAGATAGTTTGGATAATGTTAAATCCATAAAAATTGAATATATCTCTGAATTCAGTGAACTAAAGCTTGAAGAATTATTAAACACATTAGAAAAAGCAGGATTTGAAAATAATGTGTATAGAATTAATCCAATAAGTAATAGAACTTCAAATAGATATGAATGTCATATTTTTGGGAAAAAGAATAATTAAAAATCATATTTAGTTATCGTTTTTCTTTTCTAGAAGTGTTTTTTTTCTACATATGGCTAGAAATATGGTTTCTAGTGAATTTGCAATAAGAAATGATAAAGCAAGACCGGTTATGCCAAAAATTGGACCTAAAAATATCATAAAGATAATTATTAAAACAAAAACAAGCAGTCTGCTAAATAATACAAAATTACTTTTTTTAATTCCTAGTAGTTCTGAAGTAAAGATTGCAGTCAACATTAAAGGAATAATCGAGAAACTCATTATTTGAAAAGCATCTATAGAATCTAAGAAATTTGGGAAAAACTGTTTAATTACATATGATGATGATGCAGAAGCAAAAATTGCAATTATTATAGAGAAAATTATGGATAATTTTTTTAATTTTTTATTTGGATTTCCGCTGGCATCGTGAGGCAGAATATACTTGAAAATTATTCCAGGAACTATAATTAATCCATTTAAAATTTGTAATGCTAATGAATATTGTCCTAAAATTGAAAGACCGATGATTGAAGGTATGATAACTTTATCAATTTCATTTTTTAGAACCCCAGTTAAGCCCAACCCATAATTCTCGAGTATGAATCTAAGATTCGAATTCAGTAGCCCAAAGTTAATTTTTATTTTTAGAAAAGTTTGTATGACTACTGGTAAATAAACTAAATTTGCCAATCCTATTCCATAAAGTACACCAATTTCTCCAAATAAATAATAGAAACTTAATCCTAATGAACAAATGAGAATTTTTTGGGCAAGAAAAAATTTTGTGTAAGTAGAGAATGATTTTTTTCCAAGCAGTTCAGCTGTTCCTAATGATGAAATTACGATTCCAAATATTAATAATAAAATTTCAAATCTTTCAAAAAATAATGCTAAAGGAATTCCAATAATTGTAACACAAATTAATGAGATTAAGTATAATGTTGATTGTATTTTAATTTTTTGCGCAGTGAGAACAGTTATTGTATATGGATGAGCAAACAATGCAAAATATGCTGGTATTGCAGATATACCTAAGATATAAAATATTTCACCATAACTGGAAGGATTTATGATGGTGGCTAAGTAGAACCATAGTCCAAATGTAAATAAATTACCTACAACATCTCCAAAAGTTAATGAAGAAATATCTTTTTTGATATCCATTATTGATTTGCTTTTTAGTTTTTTCTTAAAGGTATCTACTCATATCAATAGAAAGAATATAGTGATGTTTTTAATGTTGGATTATTTACTCAGATGGATTTGCAGATCATTTCTGTTTTTTTAATCTATACCTGCCGACCATCCATTTTCTGATGAATAGTTTTCTAATGTTATTTGAAGTCCTTGTCTAGTGATGTCATTTTTTATACGTCTAACACCATGAGCAGCTCTTGGTCCATCATGAAAAATAGCCATGGTATTATCTAAATTATAAGGTTCAAAAATAATTGAATCTTCATCTGTATTTTCAGACATATATGTTCCACCAGGGTCATTTTCCTTCCAACCTTTAGAAAAATACACCATGATAACCAAAGTGGTTGGTCCTCCATTATGTATATGTGGTAATTGAAATCCACCTTTTTGATATCCCATGAATTTGAAAAATTTTAATTTTGTAACATTTACACCTGAAAAATTTTTAAAATTATCAATAAACTCTGAGGATTCAGCATATTTTTTGAATTTGTTCCATTCATCACTTAGAGAAGGATCATCACCATCTTTAACTGCTTGATTTGTTGGACCATTATTCCATTCTTTCACAAGTTGTGATTTTGTCATATTAGAGCTGTCGACCCAAGTATTATCAATTTTGGGATAAGTTTCAAATAATTTTGTATAAAATTTTTCATTAAAAAAATTTTCAATAAAAGTAAAGTTAAATGGTTTATTATTTTTAAAATTCTCAGAATTTTGAAATACGTGTTCCCAATTAATAATAGAATTATCGTAAGTCATATCTCTATTATTCGGGTAATGAGTCCATTTTATAAAATACACCAGTAATGATTCGTTTGTACCATTTTTTGATTATTGGGAGTAAAAATCGCGTAGATAAACTTAGTTTTAAATCAATTTTAATATTAATTTTTGTACCATTATTAACTGGAGATAATATTAATTCAATTTCAGAATTTTTTGCAGGACCAGATTCTATTTTTGTTAAAAATTGATTTTCTGAAGTTTCTTTATGAGAAGATTGTTGGATTATTTCTTTTTTAAAAAAAGTTCTAAACACTATTGTTTCTTCAGTTTTTGTTAAATTAGATTCTTTTTGAATAATTCTAACTTTTTGAATTTGATCTGGGAGATAATTAGGATATGATTCATAATCTAAAATTAGTTTTTTAAGTTTGTTAATAGAAGAATCTAGTGTCATATCAAATTCTAATGTCATATTCATCATGATTGAAGGGTTTTTAAATATACCTTACTATAATTATTAATTTGAATTTATAGATTTTTTACTTTTTAGAATTAGATATGAGTTAATAGTAAAAACAGGATTGCGTATGAATATAAAATTAAAAGTTTTGATTTGTTTATCGATTATGAGTAGATACCTTTAAGAAAAAACTAAAAAGCAAATTAATAATGGGTAAAACTTTAGAAATAAAAAACGATATTAAAAATAGCTATAAAACTATAGGAACTATTTCATTAGTAATTTTATCTGGAATTATTGTAAGATTAATTATTTTTCCTTATGATATACCATTTAAACTAGATTCACTAGATTATTTTTCATATGCATTTACAACAAGTCAAATTGGAGAATTACCTAGATCATGGGCTCTAGCAAATAATGGTTGGCCTGTAATCATATCATTTTTTTTCAGATTATTTAACGGTGAATTTTTGGATTATGTTTTTTTACAGAGATTTACGAGTGTAATTTTTTCTGTTTTTACTGTTATTCCATTATTTTTTATTGCAAAACATTTTGTACCAAAAAATATTGCCATACTTTCAACAATTATTTTTATTTTTGAACCTAGAATAATCTTAAATTCATTAAATGGTGAAACAATGCCTATCTATATTTTTATTGGAGTTTCTATAATTAGCTTATTTCTTACAAATAGAATTAGATATATTCACATTGCATTTATGTTAATTGCAATTTTAACATTCATTAGATATGAGGGAATATTATTAATAATTCCTTTATCAATAATGTTTTTTTGGAAATATAAAAATAAAAAAGAAATTATTACATACGTAACAATAATTGGATTATTTTTATTAGTTTTAACACCAATTGTTTATTTAAGAATCGATGCGTATGAACAAGATGGAATTAGTAGTCATTTGATTCGTGGTGGAGAGTATGTTTCAATTACATTAACAGAAGGTTATTCAGATGATGAACCTTGGGTGAATGAAGAAAAAGATAATGTTTCTGCATTTTTTTATAGTGGGATTAATGGTATTATCAAATTTTTTGGTTTTTCACTAATTCCAATTTTTGGTTTTTTTGTAATTCCTTCAATAATTTTATGCCTGAAAGAAAAGAGTTTTTCCAAAATTAATTTTAAGATGTCAACCATAATTTTTGCAGGGATAGTATTCTTAATTCCCGCATTTTTTGCATATGGTAGACATTTAGAAGAAATTCGATACATGATGATTGTCTACCCATTTTTAGCAATTTTTAGTGTATACATTATAACTAAACTTTATGAAAATCAAAAGAAAATTTTTCTTTTTATAATAATTTCAGGTATTTTGATTTCTTCATCAGCATATATTGTCTTTTCATTAGAAGATTATAATCATGAACGTGAGGCATTTTCTATTGCAGAAAAAGTAGTTAGTTTGTCTAATGGATATAATATTTACACACCTGAAAGTCAATATATCAAAACTGCAGAAGTATCAAAAAACTGGCCATCCATACCCGAACACGATGATGATGGACATGTTAAAAGGAAAATATTAAGAATTGATGATATGAATTTTGAATCAATTAAATTATTTTTAACTAATTCAGAATCACAAGGAATTACACATCTGATAATAGATAATAGAAGTGAACCAAAATTTTTAAAGGAAGTTTTTCTAAATGAAGAAAAATTTCCATATCTAACAAAGATTTATGATTCAAACAATGATAACTTAAAGTACAAAGTTAAAATTTTTGAGATAAATTTTGAGAAATTTCATAAATTTACAGAATAAATGCTAGAGTGAGATTTTTGTACCTTCTCCAAGAAGAAATTTTTTGGTTTGGCGTTCTGTATTTTTAGAAATTATTTCAGAATTTTTTCCTATTATACTGTCTTTAATTGAGAAATTTCCATCTATTATACAATTAGGCATAATGATTGAATCCTCAATAAAACAGTTTGAGATTTGTGCATTATCACCAATACTAACATTTGATCCTATCACGACATCTTTATTGATTGTACAATTATTTCCGATTATAGCTGGACCTATAATTTTACAACCATTTTCAAAGATATTATTGGAACCAATTGTAATATACTCACCTATCTGAACTTCATTCGTTATATTATCTGGCAATACATGCTTCATATTTTTTAAAATAATTTCATTTGCTCTAATGATATCATCTGGTGTGCCAGTATCTTTCCAAAAATCGGTAATAATATCATATGAGATTGTTTCATTATTATCTAAAATCATTTGTAATGCATCAACTATTTCTAGTTCATTTCTCCATGAAGGTTTTAATTTTTTTATTTTTTCAAAAATTTTTGGCGTAAGAAAATAAATTCCTGTAATAGCAAGATTTGATTCAGGGTTTTTTGGTTTTTCTATCATTTTCGATATTTTATTATTTTTAATGTAAGCAACCCCAAATTGTGTAGGATTGTTAACTTCACAAAGTAAAAGAGATGCTTGATCTTGTGAGTTTTCAAAATTCATTCTAAAATTTTTTATATTCATATTTATCAAATTATCTCCTAAAAAAACAACAAATTTTTCATTTTTAACAAAATCTTCACAGAGACTAACAGCGTGAGCGATTCCACGTGGCATATCTTGTTCAATATATGTAATTTTTATACCAAATTTTTTTCCATCTTCATAGTATTCTTTTACTTTGTTGGAACCAACACCTCCAATAATAATAGCAATTTCAGTTATTTCAGCATCTTTAAGTGATTGAATACAATATTCTGACATTGGTTTATTTGCAATTGGAAGAAGTTGTTTTGGTCCAGTGTGAGTTAAAGGTCTTAAACGAGTTCCATGTCCTCCATGTAAAATTATTCCTTTCATTTTTTGATTACAATCACCATTAAATAAAAACTAATTTTTCCAAGGAGTAGACTCAAGAATATTTGATCCTAGTCCATTCCACCAATCGCTGTTATTAAGATACCAATCAATTGTTTCATCTAAACCATCATTGAAATTTTTTGATTCAGACCAATTCATTTCATGTCGAAGTTTAGATGAATCAAGTGCATAACGAAGATCATGGCCAGGTCTATCTTCCACAAATTCAATTTGTTCAGATGATAACTCCATTTTTGATAGGATTTTTTCGGCAATGGTTAGATTAGTAATGTTATTGTTAGCAGAAATATTATAGGATTCTCCAGATTTTCCACTTTTTAGTATCTCTAAAATAGCATTACAATGATCAGTAACAAAAATCCAATCACGAGTATTTTTTCCATCCCCATAAATAGGAATTTTTTTTCCTTTTGATGCTAAAATAATTATTTTTGGGATAAGCTTTTCAGGGAATTGCATAGGACCATAGTTATTTGTACAACGTGTAATAATACAATCCGTTTTGAATGTCATATTATAAGAATTAATTAATAATTCAGCAGAAGCTTTTGTTGCAGAATATGGATTTGATGGATTGAATTTAAAATTTTCATCTGCACTTTCAGTTTTTAGACTTCCAAATACTTCATCAGTTGATATATGAATTAGTTTTTTATTTTGATTTTTTATTATATCAAGGATTGTATAAGTTCCACGTATATTAGATACTAAAAATGAATTTGCGTCTTTAATACTTCGATCAACAAAAGATTCTGCAGCAAAATTTATCACTACATCAGAATTTTGTATTAATTTTTCCATAAGAGGTTTATTGGTTATATTTCCTTTAACGAATTTGTACTTAGAATTATTTTCTAATGAGACAAGATTTTTGTGGTTAGAACCAGATAGTTCGGCGTCAACATTTGTAATTTCATATTCAGGGTTATTCTGTAATGCATTGAGTATGAAATTACTCCCAATAAAACCTAATCCACCAGTTACAAGTAATTTCATTTATCCTCCATATTCCAATCAAATGGTTTTTGTGTTTTAGGATCAATTATTGATGGATCATTAAAATCAAGTCTTTCCTCATCCGGATTTTGATAGTCATACAAATTATTTATCAAATAGATTGTTTCAGATAGTTCAGTTCCAACATTTTTTGTACCATGCCATAAATGACCGGGTATGAAAATTAGTTCAGGAGTTTTAGAATCAGATGTTATATTCACTAATTTCGAAAATGTTTCTGAGTTTTTATCGCCATCGTATGCACAAATCTTTAGTACACCCTTTCTAACAAATAGAAGATCTAATTGGTTTTTAAGATGCCTATGCCATGCTCTAATTTTACCTGGTTTACTTTGAGATATTAAGAATTGAGTTGGAGAGAAGTTTGGGAATATATCGTCCCAATCTTGTCTGAAAAATTCTCCTAAAAATCCACGTTCATCATGATGTAAATTTGGTATGATTTTTTTAATACCTAAGTCATACTCAACAATTTTTGGTTTCAATGACAAAAAAGTATCTTGATTAGTTATTATTGTTTAGTAATCAATTATTAGATAGAAATTTAGGATTTCTTTATGCCTAAGTTGGTTTCAATTATTATTTTAAACTACAATGGGGAGAAATTTCTTACAGAATGTATAGATTCTATAAAATCACAAACAGATCATGACCATGAGATTATAATAGTAGATAATGCATCTCCAGATAATAGTGGTCACGAATCTGCGAAAAAATATCCAGATTGTAAGTTTATTTTAAATGAAAAAAATGTAGGAGTTCCTGAAGGATTGAATATAGGTATAAGAAATTCATCGGGGGAATTTATTATTTTAATGAACAATGATGTTAAAGTGACTCAAGGCTGGTTAGAAAATTTTTTTAATGCTTACAAAAAATATGGTGTTGCATTATACCAACCAAAATTTCTTAAAATGACCAACCCAGAAATCTTAGATGGGACAGGAGATATGATTAATATTTTTGGATTTGGATTTGCTAGAGATAAAGGCCAAAGAGATAATAAAGAAAAAAATGATGTCGAAGAAATTAGTTATGCCTCAGGTACATGCATGTTTTTACCAAAAAAAATAATTGATGATATTGGTTATTTCGATAAAGAATTATTTGCATATCATGAGGAATTAGATTTTGGTTGGAGAGCTAGATTGTATGGCTACAAATCATTTTATGTACCTGACACAATTATTCACCACTATGGTAGTGCAGGATGGGGATGGTCTGGTAAAAAATTTTATTTTCTAGAGAGAAATAGATGGTTTGTATTATTAAAAAATTATTCTTTAAAAACAATTACACGTCTATTTCCCTCATTATTATTTTTAGAAATCATTATGCTTGGATTTTTTATGAAGAAAGGTTTGTTGGTAAAGAAAATATGGAGTTATGGAAGTATAATAAGATCTTTTAATCATATTAGAAAAAATAGGAAAGAAATTCAGAATAGAAGAAAAATTTCAGATGAAGAAATAATGAAAAATTTTTGCTACAATATGTATATTCCACCAGAATCAGAGGAGTCAGAACATTTGAGAAATTTTAATAAGATATTAATAAATTTGGCAAGATTAACTGGGTTTTATCAGAAAGCGAGATTTGTAGAGTGAAATTATAGGTAATAACATGTATAAATTTAGAAAAAATTGTAGATTATGTTCAAGTAAAGAATTCAAACTTGTTTTAGATTTAGGATTACAACCACCTTCTAATTCATTTTTAACAAAAGATCAAATAAAGAAATCAGAAAGAAAGTTCCCATTACGCCTCTATTTATGTAAAAAATGTTTTCACCTTCAATTATTGGATGTTGTTGATAAACAATATTTATTTTCAAATTATCTGTATATGACTAGCGCAAATAAACCAATTATTGATCATTTTGAAACATATGCAAATGAAATTCATAAAAAATTCCTAAAAGGGAAAAAAAATGGAAAAGTTGTTGAAATAGGAAGTAATGATGGTACATTATTGAAAAAATTTCAGAAATATGATGTTGATGTATTAGGTATAGAACCTGCTAAAAATTTGGCAAAAATATCAAATCGTTCAAAGATCAAAACTGAAAATAATTTTTTTGATTATAAATTAGCCAAGAAATTAAGAAGAAGTGTAAAAGCAGATGTCATTATTGCAAATAATGTTTTAGGTCACGTGGACAATCTTAACGAATTCATTAAAGGTATATCAGAATTAATTAATGATGATGGAGTTTTTGTTTTTGAAGTACCTCATGCATTAGAATTAATAAAAAAATTAGAATTTGATACAATTTATCACGAACATATTTCATATTTTATGATACTGCCATTAGATAAGTGGCTAAATAAAAATAATTTTGAGATATTTGATATTGAAAAGCAGAAAGTTCATGGAGGAACATTAAGAGTTTTTGTCAGTAAGAAAGGAAATTATAAAATTAAGAATTCGGTTGAACGAATAAAAAAACAGGAAATTTCCTTCGGAGTTAACAAAATTAAAACATTTGGTGAGTTTTCAAAGAAAATAATTAATTTAAGAGTGTCTTTGACAAAGAAATTAAATCAACTTATTGAACAAGATTTTCAAATATTTGGATATGGAGCTCCTGCAAAAGGTAATGTTTTATTGAATTTTTGTGACATAGATGCAAAAATTTTGGATTTTGTTACAGATACAACAATATTAAAACAAAAAAAGTATACACCTGGAACACATATTCCAATAAAATCACCTAAAATATTATCAAAAAAAGGAAAGAAGTGCATAGGATTATTACTTGCATGGAACTACAAAGACAGTATAATAAAGAAAGAAAGAAAATTTTTGAAACGTGGAGGTAGATTGCTAATTCCTATTCCAAAACCAGTTTTAATTTAGTATTTTTTATAAGAAATACTAATATTTTTTGTGATGTTAATTATTATGTTTGAGGAAATAATGTGAAATAAATGATAATTTTTTTACAACAACCTTTCGATTTGAAAAAACTTCAAACATTGAAGAATTCACATATTATAACATTTGATTATGAATCACACAAAATTTTGTCTAAATGTAATATAGAGCATATACAATCAGAGGAATTTCTAAATGAAGATGATTTTGAGTCAATAGAAAATACATGTAACAGATGGACGGAGTGGTTTAACCAAGAAAATATAAAAAAAGAAATTACTTTTAATGGAATAAATCTTGGCTCATTATTTAGATGGGAATTTCATTTTTATTTAATTCCAATAATAAAGAAAATTTTTGAAATAAAAAAAATTTCAGAACAAGTAAATGAATTCGAATGTAGCTGTTCAGCATTTCTAGAGAATATTGCAAAGAGATTTTTTAAATCTACAGAGTTATTTGATAATCTAAAAAATAATGACACACTTCTGTTTGATAGTATAAAATTGAATTTAACAAATAATTTAGAAATTAATATTAAAAAAGAAAATTTTGAAAAAGCAAAAAAAATTTCAGAAAAAGTTTTAGTAAATTTTTCAAAATTGAATCAAAAGAAAGATCACAACAAAAAATCTATTTTATTTATTGAATTTGATCCTGTAAAATATGAGAATCTTTTTTCAAATATATCTAATTCAAATATTAATCCAATTTTCTTTAATAAAAGAAGGCCATACTTTTGGGACATTAGATCGTTTAGAATAATTAATCAAACGGGCGGCGAAATAATTCTAGATAAAGAAATTCATAATGTACATACTGAAAGGGATGTTATATACCAAAAAATTTTGTCTTTAGACGAATATTATTTTGAGAAACATTTTTCATTAAATAAGAATTCATTTTGGAATATAATAAAAGATGAATTTTTAAAAATACTAGAAAAAAAAATTGAAGAAGGAATAAAATTAATTAAAGATGGAGAGGAACTATTCAAGAATAAAAATATTGATGAGATAATTGTATGGTCTGAAAACGGTTTTTCAGAACAGGTAATTATTGAATTAGGAAAGAAGAATAAAATTCCAATTAATTTAATTCAACACGGAATTATTGTGGATAAGAATGATAATAGAAATAATATTTTTAATAAACTTTCAGGAATAATTCCAACAAATTCAAACAGATATTTGGTTTGGAATAAATCAACACAAAATTATATGATATCATTAGGTTTTTCAGTAAAAAATATAATTCAAATTGGGAATCCAAATTTTGATATTATTTCAGACAATAAGAAATATTTAGAAAGCAACTATGTTTTATTAACTACTACAGGACCAAGAAAAAGTCAACATGCAGGATATAATTCTAAATTATTAGATAATTATGAATATGAATTATCAATAATATGTAAAAAAATTAAAGAACAAAAAAAGAAATTAGTTGTTAGACCACATCCTTTTTCACAAGAATTTAAAATTGATGATATTGTTGAAGAGGCATATCCTGACGCCATAATTGATAAAAAAACAGAGATTAATTCTTTAATAAAAAATTCAGAAGTTGTAATCACTTATGGTGTTTCAACAATATTTTTTGAAGCTCAAGTTCTAAAAAAACCAGTATTTTTTATTAGTGCAAAACACGACATGTTTGGAATACCAGAATATATTAAAAAAAATCCTGAATCAATTATAAGATTTAATGAAATAGAAAATTGTATTTCAAGAATTTATGAAAATGAAAAATTCAAGAATTCCATAATTAATACAAATTCAACTATTATGTCTGATGAATTTTTTAATCTAGGTCGATCAACGGCTAATTTTCTAAAAATTTATGAATAAATGAATAGAAAATATGAACAAGGTTTTTTAGATTTAAGAAATGTGAAGTTTCATGTTTGATGGAAAAACTATTCTTATAACAGGAGGAACAGGTTCTCTAGGAAATGCACTAACTAAGAGATTATTAGAAACAAAAATTAAACAGATCAGAATATTCAGTAGAAATGAGCTAAAACAAATTGAAATGGAATCAAAATTTAAAGATAATAGACTACGATTTTTAATTGGAGACGTTAGAGATTTACCAAGATTACTTAGAGCAATGGAAGGTGTAGATATTGTTTTTCATGCAGCTGCATTAAAGCATGTTCCAAAAGTTGAATACAATCCTTTTGAATCCATAAAAACTAATGTTCAAGGCTCACAAAATGTTATTGATGCATGTTTAGCTTCAAATGTAGAAAGAGCAATTTGTGTAAGTACAGATAAAGCTGTATCGCCATTAAACACATACGGTGCAACCAAATTATTGATGGAAAAATTATTTATTACAGCATTACGATACTCGAATCCAGAAAAACATAGAACTAAATTTTTTGCTGTTAGATATGGAAATGTTTTTGGAAGTAGTGGTTCAGTGATTCCAAAATTTATTGAGCTAAGTAAAAATAATAAAAAAATAACTATGACAGATCCTAATATGACTAGATTTAATATAACAATGGATAAAGCGTTAGATTTTATTTTAAAAGCTACAGAAGAGGGACGTGGAACAGAAATTTTCATTCCAAAATTAAAATCATATGTTCTATCTGATGTAAAACATGCAATTGATGAATTAATTCATGAAACTGATGAAGAAAAAATTGGGATTAGACCAGGTGAAAAATTGCATGAGACATTAATTAATCAAGACGAGATTTTGAATACATTTGAGTTTAAAGATATGTATCTAATTTTAGATCCACAATACAATATTATAGAAATGGAAAAAAATTATCATGGAATAAAAAAATTAGAAAATATGGAAAAATATTCTTCTGATTCTGCAGAAAGACTATCAGTTGCAGAATTAAAAGATTTAATTCAGGAATTAGACTTTAAGAATTATTGAGTTTTGGTTTTTTTGTTTCATTCATATGAATGAACAGATAGCATTAAATGATTTTTTTACAATAATGTATTATGAATGAAAAAAAGTATGATTTTATAAATTTCAATAATCTTCATTTAAGAGATTATAAAATTAGACCTATTCGAAAAAATGATATTCAAAAAATCAGGAAATGGCGAAATGAACAAATTGACATTCTTAGACAGAATAAAGAAATTTCAGCCTCAGAACAAAATCAGTATTATAAAATTTCAATAAAAAAATCATTTCATATGAATAAACCACGAATAATACTTTTTAGTTTTTTATCATCGAACAAATGTATTGGCTATGGTGGGTTTGTACATATAGATTGGAAAAAATATTCAGCTGAATTATCATTCATTTTAGATACAAAACGAATTAAAAATATTAAAAAATATGAAAAAGAATTTATTATTTTTTTAAAATTAATATTAAAATTGAATAAAGAACAGATTAAATTTAAAAAGATATTTACTGAAACATATGATATACGCCAAAAACATGTAAAGATACTGGAAAAAATGAATTTTAAATATAAACAAAGAAACAGAGATTTCAAAAAAATTGATGGAGAATGGGTTGATTCATTGATTCACACATATACTTTAAAGTAAAAAAATACTGAAATTATTCTAGATGTATAATGGGAATAAAAGATATTATAAAAATTAAAGAAGTTGACTCAGACGATATAGAATTTCTTTATGAAATGTTGAAAGAAAGAGATTCTCGTATTAATGTAACACATAATGAATTACCATCATTTAATCAACACAAAAAATTTTTTGAAACAAATCCTTATGATGGATGGTATATCATTGTGGCTGAAAATAATAAAGTAGGTCATATCCACATATATGATGATGATACAATTGGATGGTTTATAAAAAATGAATACAAACGATTTGGATTTGTTATTCCTGCATTTGAAAAATTAAAAAAAATTCATCCTAGAGAAAAATATCTAGGTAGAGTTAATCCAAAGAATATAGAGGCACAAAATCTTCTAATAAAACTAAACTTTGTTTTAAAAGAAACTTTTTCAGACTATCTTTTATTTGAATATAGAAATGAAAATCAATGATTAGTGTTAATTAAACAGATAAATTTGATTTTTTTATAATTTAATTATGAAAACTTTCATTGTTGCAGAAATTGCATCAAATTGGGAAGGAAGTGTACCTACAGCTAAAAAATTAATTCGTGAATCTAAAAAAAGCGGTGCAAACGCAGTAAAATTTCAGATGTGGAGAGCCTCAGATCTATACAAAGGGCATCCTGATTGGAAAATGATTAAAAAATCAGAATTAACACCTAAACAAGCTAGAATATTAAAAAGATATTCTGATCAAGTTGGGATTGAATTTTTTTGTAGTGGATTTTATCCAGAAGCTATAGAATTTTTAGATTCTATCAAAGTAAAAAGACATAAGATTGCATCAAGAACATGTACACTGAAAGATCCATATTCTTTAGAAACAATAACACAGATTTCTGATAAAAAGAAGCCAGTTGTAATTAGTATGGGAATGGGCGGAAATAAAAAAAAGATTGAGAAAATTCTAGGTAAAAATAAAATCACGTTTTGTTATTGTATATCAGAATATCCAACATCTATAAAAAAAATAGATTGGAAAAAAATTAAACAATATGATGGTTTTTCGGATCATACATTAGGTATAACAGCTGCAATAATTTTTACAATAATGAAAAATAAAAGTAAAACAAAAGAGATCTTTATTGAAAAACATGTTAAATTAAAAAATTCAAAAGGACCAGATGCATCCTCATCAATTGACACAGATGAGTTAAAAATTTTGGTAAAACAGATTAGAGAAATAGAAAAGATTAAGCTTTAGATAGCAAATTTATTTACACAATCAATTACTTTTTCGACATCAGCGTTAGATAAATTTGGATGCATTGGTAAAGATACAACAGATTTACCAAAATTTTCAGTAATAGGTAGTTTTTTCATATTTTTATAGAGAGTCATTTCATGTACAGGCTTGTAATGTACTCCAACTTGTATTTTATTCTGTGACATTTTTTTTATAAACTGATTACGGCGTTTTACTCTAATCCAATATAGATGATAGGAACATCCATCAACAAATGGCATTTTATTTTCAAGAGTGATTTGTTTATGATATTTTTTTGCAATTTTTTTTCTTATCGAATTCATTTTGTTTAGTTTTTTTAATTGAACAAGGCCAATACTGGCTGAAAATTCATTCATGTAATAATTATTAGCTAATTCTTTCACATCATAAAACATATCAGTCCTATTAGTTATTCCACACCAACGTTTTGATTTCAATATTTCCTTAGTTTTTTTGTAATCAGTATTGTTTAACGATATTAGACCACCTGTAGGCATAGCAAGATTTTTGACTGGATGGAAGCTAAAACATACAAAGTCTCCATGACTACCAATTTTTTTATTATCAAAACTAGAACCTACCGCATGTGCTGCATCTTCAATTAAGTGAAGATTATGTTTTTTCGATATTTTTTTAATTTCTTTTAGATTACAAGGTAACCCACCAAAATGGACCGGAAGAATTGCTTTGGTTTTTTTGGTAATTGTTTTTTCTAGTATTTCAGAATCTAAACAACCAGTTTTTGGATCAATGTCAATGAATATAGGATTTCCGTTATTGAATTTTATTGCATTTACAGTAGAAACAAACGTTAATGATGGAACAATAACATCCTTATTTTTTATATCTACAAGCGATAATGCAAGATTTAATGCAGCAGTGCCGCTGTTAACTGCAATACAATCTTTTGAACTTACATAAGTCTTGAATTTTTGTTCAAATTCATTCACTAGATTAGTGCCAGCCCCAGAAGCCCAAAAATGACTATGGAGAGTTTTTGTTATAGATTTTTCTTCTTCAATTCCCACAAATGGATCAAATAATTTTATTTGTTTTGACATTTTTATCAGAAATTAATTTTTGAAATACCTATCTTGTTCTAGTGATTTTTGCATTCCTTCATTGTTTGATATATGTTCATTAATTTTAAGTAAATCAGACTGTGTTGTTACTAAATTCAAGATATCATGTAATAAAATCGGTCTTTTATTAATTTGAAAAATAATTTTCTTAATTAATTCTAGATCCTCTGTATGATCTAAAGTTATTCTTATATGACTTAGATTTTTTGAATTTTTTAGATTACCTAATTTTATGTCTAATTTGTTATTTCGCATAAAAGGAGTTACATGTTCACGTTCAGATGGCAATTTTGCATTTTTCCAAGTTTGTTCTAGTACAGAAAATGAAAATATTTCCACATCAGTGCCAATTGGAAATGTACGTTCTAGAGTATTAGATACATAATCAAAATTCTCAGTAGTGTATTTCATGATAGTTTTATCTATTATTTCTGGATCAATCAAAGGACAATCAGCAGTTATTCTAACAATATGATCAAAGTGGAATTGTTTAGCACAATTATAATACCTGTCAAGTACATCAGATGAGCTTCCTCTATAGGATTCCATTTGTAATTTTTTGCAAGTATTTTCTATGACATCATCTTCTTTCAAACTTGTGGTGGCAACTACAATTTTATCAATTACGCTAGACGATGATATTTGATTTATAACAAAATCTAATGTAGATAATTCATCAGTTAGTTTCATGAGTGTTTTTCCAGGTAGTCTTGACGAACCCATTCTAGCTTGAATAATACAGCCAATCATAATATTATTTTTGAGTTTCATGATTTAGGCATTACTGCAAAATTTTTAGTATGAAAATTCATTGATAGATGGAATTAATTATTATTATTTCAAGTAAAAATATGGAAAAGAGTATACGAAATTCATTAAGTTCAAAATATCAAAGATTTGTTAAGCGTGGCGTATCAGGAATAACAGCGTCATCAAGGGTTCTTCCAGATTTTATAATTGTAGGCACTGTAAGAAGTGGTACAACATCACTTTACTATAATATTTGTGAGCATCCATCAGTATTACCTGCAGCATATGATGAAATTGGATTTTTTGATAGTAACTACAACT
>CEUL01121368.1_pt1 | contig 30342 bp, 30 predicted proteins | sample 427021 | NCBI WGS metagenome assembly CEUL01 (sample SAMEA2622800, study PRJEB7988) | marine metagenome | isolation source: saline water (ENVO:00002010), including | reverse complement strand
TAATAGAGAAATAGAAAATTTTGGAATGAGTTAAACATCAAAGTAAAGATAAAACTCACGAAGATGTTGACATATTGATACTTTAGTAGATATATGAAAAGAATACAGTTTGAAGAAAATATTCAAATGATTAGCATCCATAGTTTTAGAAGATTGAAAATTGGGTAATTATTTTGCCGAAATAGTGTTTTTCATCAATTGAAATAAACAGGTATTATTTTATTTTAGCCTTTCCAAAAAAGTTCGCGAAAAAGTAACGAGCATAATTTTAAGCCAGTAGGAATTCTATACATTTTTCTTTTTCCACCAATTCTAGCAGGTTCATTTCCATCGATATCAACAATTTTTTGTTTTTTTATTAATCCTCTAATACTCATTTGGTAAACTAATGTCATATCAAAATCATCTAGGCGTATTTCATTCCATGCTTTTCGTGTGATAGCTCTACTAGACGATAATGTATCTACCAACTTTCCGCCATAAAAAATATTAGCTAAAAATGTAAATAATTTGTTTCCAAAGCCATCAATTAATCCAGCATCTTCATTGATAGAAGTTTTACCAAATCTTGCCACAATAACTTGATCATAACCCTCTTTCATTTTAGAAATTATTTTAGGAATTTCATTTGGTTCATTATTTCCATCTGCCCCAAACATAATTAAAATATCTGCATCAGTGTATTCAAATCCATCATGTATTGCAGCACCATGTTTTCCTTTTGTTTTTTGTTTAATTACTATAAAACCAAATTTTTCAGCCTCTTCAATAGTTCCATCTGTTGAGCCTCCATCTACAATAATGATTTCATCAACCCATTCTTTTTGTATTAAGGGAATGATTTTTTTCATACCATCGATTTCATTTAGAGTTGGGATAATCAATGATATTTTCATATCTGAAACAGATTATTTCATTATAAAAAATGATCTTTTAAAAATTAATATTCAAAAATTTTTGATTCTTTTCGTTTTAGAAATTTTTCAGTAATAGTACCAGTAATTGTCATTGTTAGTTTTGGTTCCATTCCTCCATTACATGTAACATGATGCATTTTTGGAGGTAACTCAATTATATCACCTTGTTTCCATTGATGAAAAACGCTATTTCCTGCTAAGAAATAATGACCCCATTTCCAATCTTCTAACATTAAAGAATATCTTGTAACCTCTACATCATCTGGAACATCATAATCTTTTCTAAAACCGACATACGTATCTTGGTGCCATGGCAAAAATTGACCAGGATATTGTTTTAGAGCTACTACATTACAATCTCCAAATCCTGCAAATTCTTTAAATGGTTTTAAAATTTCAGGAAATTCTTTATCAGTTATTTGAAGTGATTTTGTGTTATGTTCAGTAAAACCCCATTCTCTAAAACCTTTAATTCTTTCAGATAATGTGCCATGTTCTTTTATTTCTTCAACAATACGAAATTCTGTAAAATTTTTATCATCTTTCATTAGATCAAGCAATGGCGTAAAATTAGTTTTTAGTCTGCCAAGATAAGTGAAATCTTGAGAATCTCGGGATGGGTCAAAATGCCATTTATCTTTATTTTCTTCTTTAAATGATAACCAATATGAGTTATCCATAGTGATATCAAAAAGGTTCAATATAAAAAACAATCTAATAATTTCTCAATTAAAAATTGTGTGCTAGTATTTGATGTTTTATATGCAAGTATTAAACGAAATGTAACCACCATCATAATTGAAAAAATTATGGTAAAATAAAATTATAATAAAAAAAGAAACGAGTCTTAAAATGATGTTACAAAAATATTCATGATATCAAAAAGTTATTTTTGTACCTTCACCAAGAAGTAATTTTTTATTTTTCGAGTTTTCATTTTTAGAAAATATTTCAGAATTATTTGATATTATGCTATCTTTTATAGAAATGTTTGAATCAATTGTACAATTATTCATTATAATTGAATCTTCTATAGAACAATTAGATATTAGGGAATTATTTCCAATACTGACATTTTTTCCAATTATGGAATTATTTTTGATAATGCAATTATCCCCAATTATTGCAGGCCCAATAATTTTAGAATCATTAGTCATAGTAACATTCATTCCAAGTGTTACATTATTTGGAATTTCTATAGTAGAATCTGATTGAATACCAGAATGTTTCATATTTTTTAAAATAATTTCATTTGCTCGAATTATATCATTTGGAGTACCGGTATCTTTCCAAAAATCAGTGATAATATCGTAATTGATTGTACCTTTGGAATCAAGAATCATTTGTAATGCATCTACAATTTCTAATTCATTTCTCCAAGAGGGCTGTAGTTTTTTTATTTTTTCAAAAATTTCAGAAGTGAGAAAGTAAATTCCAGTTATTGCTAAATTTGATTCAGGGTTTTTTGGTTTTTCAATCATTTTTATAATTTTATTATTTTCTAAATATGCAATACCAAATTGTTGTGGATTATCAACTTTGCATAATAATAACAATGCATCTGAATCTAAAGTTTCAAATTTTTCTCTAAAATTTTTAATACTTGAAGTGATAATATTATCACCTAAAAATACAACAAATTTTTCATTATTAATAAAATCTTCACACAAGCTTACAGCATGTGCAATACCGCGAGGAGTGTCTTGTTCAATATAGGTAATTTTGACACCAAATTTTTCTCCATTTTTGTAATATTCTTTTACTTTTTTAGAACCAATTCCACCAATAACAATTGCAATATCATTTACATTTGCATCTTTTAATGATTCAATACAATATTCTGACATAGGTTTATTGGCAATTGGGAGTAATTGTTTTGGGCCTGTATGAGTTAGGGGCCGTAGACGAGTTCCATGTCCAGCATGTAAAATAATTCCTTTCATTTTTGAATTATCCTGTATTTTATTAAATAAAAACTAATTTTTCCACGGAGTTGTTTTGAATACATCAGACGATAATTCCTTATACCATTCAGCATTATTTAGATACCAATCAATAGTAATTTGTAATCCATCTTCAAAATTCTTAGATTCAGACCAATTCAGTTCATTTCTTATTTTTGAAGAATCTAATGCATATCTATCATCATGACCGGGTCTATCTTCAACAAATTCAATTAAATCTAATGAACAATCCATTTTTGAAAGAATTTGTTTCACAATGGTAATGTTATCGATGGCATTATGAGCGGATATATTATAAGATTGTTGATATTTTCCATTTTGCATTATATCCAATATTGCATTACAATGATCAGTCACAAATATCCAATCACGAATATTTTTTCCATTTCCATATACAGGAATATTTTTGTTTTGAGATGCTAATAAGATAGTTTTTGGAATAAGTTTTTCAGGAAATTGCATAGGACCGTAATTATTTGTACAACGTGTAATTATAGAATCTACATCATAAGTCACATTGTAAGAATTAATAATTAGTTCAGCAGAAGCTTTTGTTGCAGAGTATGGATTTGAAGGATTAAATTTAAAATTTTCATCTGCACTATCAGTTTTCAGACTACCAAATACCTCATCTGTTGAAATATGAATTAATTTTTTATTTTTATTTTTAATTACATCTAGAATAGTATAAGTTCCTCGTATATTAGAAACTAAAAATGGATTTGCGTCTAAAATACTTCTATCCACAAAGGATTCTGCTGCAAAATTAATAACAACATCACAATCTTGAATTAATTTTTCCATTAAGATTTTATTTGTAATATTTCCTTTAACATATTTGTAATTAGGATTATTTGTTAACGAATCCAAATTTTTAACATTTGAACCAAAAAATTCTGCATCAATATTTGTAATTTTAAAGTCAGGATGTTTTTTAAAAGTATTTAAAATAAAATTACTGCCAATAAATCCTAGACCGCCAGTAACAAGTAATTTCATTATGATTTCACCTTATTCCAATCAAATGGTTTTTTTGTATTAGGATCAATTATCTGAGGATCATTCCATTCTTTTCTTTCTTCGTCTGGATTTTCATAATCATACAAATTATTAATAAAATAGATTGTTTCAGATGTTTCATTTCCAATATTCTTAGTTCCATGCCACAAATGACCAGGAATTTTTATAATTTCAGGAACATCTCCAGAAATTATTACATCCACCAACCTTCCAAAAGTATTAGAAAATTCATCACCATCATATGCACAAATCCTTAAAGCTCCTTTTCTAACAAAAAGAAAATCAATTTGTTTTTTACGATGACGATGCCAGGCTCGAATTATCCCAGGTTCGCTTTGAGAAATGAGTAATTGTTTTGGTGAAAATTCTGATGAATATGTATTCCAATCCTGTCTAAAAATTTCACCTAGAAATCCACGTTCGTCATGATGCAATAAAGGAGTGATTTTTTGAACCCCTAACCCTAGATCTTCAATTTTTGGTTGCAATAAAAATAAAATAGTATGATTAGTTATATGGGTTAATAATCAATTATTTGCAAAAACCATGAAATAATATATTAAATTATAAAATTCTACTACAACATGACTAGTATACAAAGAAAAGTTGTTTATGGCTCAAAAATTTCATCAAAAATTTCAGAATATATTCTTTCAAAATTTCAGTTTTTTTTATTATCATTTTACAAAGAAAGAAAAATTGTGGATTTGATTAAACAGATAAAATCTGATGTAGATTTTGCTGTTTTCCCATATGATGCATATTTGATTTATTCTATAGCAAATACACAAGCAAAATTTGAAGGGGATATGGCAGAAATTGGAGTCTATCAAGGAGGTTCTGCAAAATTAATTTGTGAAGCAAAAAAAAATAGAAATCTTTTCTTATTTGATACATTTGAAGGATTGCCAGATGTTTCAGATGTAGATACACATTTTGGAAAAAAATTTTGGAATAAAAATCAATTTAATAATACAAGTGAAGAACAAGTAAAATTATTTCTCAAAAATTATAATAATATCAAAATTATCAAAGGAATATTCCCAAATTCTGTAGAACAAATTGAAAATAGTAAATTTTCTTTTGTACATATGGATGTTGATTTGTATAAAAGTACAATTGATGCTTTGAGATATTTTTTTCCTAGAATGATCAATGGCGGAATTATTTTAATTCATGATTTTCATACAGACGGGATTAAAAAGGCAATAAAGGAATTCTCATCTGAAAACCAAATACAAGTCATTGAATTGAGTGGTACCCAAGGAATAATTTTTAAGTAGTAACTTGAAATTCTATGGTAAAATAAAAAATGTATAACAAATTATCAGTATATATTATAAATTAATATTAAATTTAAAATTATGGAAAAAAATCTTACATCAATAATTATATTGAATTATAATGGAGAATTATTTCTAAAAAATTGTATTGAATCTATAATGGAGAATACTCCAGAAAAATATGAAATAATAATTATCGATAATGACTCACCAGATAAAAGTGGAAAATTATTTTTAGATGAATATAAAAATTGTAAGTTTATTTTAAATAAAAAAAATGTTGGAGTTCCTGAAGGTCTTAATATAGGAATTGATAATGCTAATGGAGAATTTATTGTATTTTTAAATAATGATCTAACAGTAAATAAAAATTGGTTGACTGAATTTTTTATTGCATATAAAAAATTCGGTGATGCATTATATCAACCAAAATCATTGAAAATGAAAAATCTTAATGAAATTGATGGTGTAGGAAATATGATTAATTTATTTGGATTTGGTTTTTCAAGAGGAAAAGGAGAACCGGATGTAGGAAAATATGATGAGAATATTGAAGAGATCAGTTATGCATCTGGAACTTGTATGTTCCTTCCTAAAAAAATAATTTATGAAATTGGGGTTTTTGATAAAATATTATTTGCATATCATGAAGAAGTAGATTTTGGATGGAGAGCTAGATTAAACGGTTACAAATCATATTATGTTCCTGGATCACTAATTCATCATTTTGGAAGTGCAAATTGGGGATGGTCTAAAAAAAAATTTTTCCTCCTTGAACGAAATAGATGGATTGTATTACTAAAAAATTATTCAGGAAAAACTATTGTAAAACTTCTACCAGGCTTATTATTAATTGAAATAATTCTATTGGGATTTTTTATAAAAAAAGGATTGCTTAAAGAAAAACTTCGTGGTTATGTAGGAATATTAAGTTCATTAAATCACATAATTGAAAGTCGAAAGATTATACAAACAAATAGAAAAATTTCTGATGATGAAATCATAAAAGCATTCTATTCAAATATTTACATACCACCAGAATCACAAGAATCTCAACACACTGAAAATTTTAATAAAATATTGATAGGATTAAGTAAATTATATGGCCTTAACGGAAAACTAAAATTTTTAAAATAAAAAAATAGGTATAAATTTCTGAAAAGCACAACAATTGCTGAGTAAATATTATACAAATGAAAATTTTCAATAGATTAACATGTATAAATTTAGAAAAAAATGTAGACTTTGTTCAAGTGATCAATTCAAACTTGTTTTAGATTTAGGCAAACAACCACCCTCAAATGCATTTTTAACAAAAAATCAATTAAATAAATTAGAAAAGAAATTTCCTCTAAGATTGTATATTTGTAAAAGCTGTTGTCATTTACAATTATTAGATGTTGTTGATAAAAAATATCTTTTTTCAAATTATTTGTATCTTACAGGTGCAAATAAACCAATAATTGAACATTTTGAAAAATATGTTGATTCAGTCTATAATAAAATTTTAAAGAAAAGAGAGAAACCATTTGTTATTGAAATTGGAAGTAATGATGGTACGCTATTAAAAAAGATGATGAAATATAATGTTAAAGTTTTAGGAATAGAACCTGCAAAAAATTTGGCAAAATTATCTAAAAAAATAGGAGTGAAAACAAAAAATCAATTTTTTAATTTGAAATTGGCAAAAGAAATTTCATATAAGAAAAAAGTAGATTTGATAATAGCAAACAATGTGCTTGGTCATGTTGATAATCTTGATGAATTCATTAAAGGAATATCTCAATTATTAAAAAATGATGGAGTATTTGTTTTTGAAGTACCACATGCATTAAATTTAATTAAAAATTTAGAATTTGATACAATTTATCATGAACATATATCATATTTCTCTGTAATAGCATTATCAAAATGGTTTAAAAAATATAATTTTGAAATATTTGATATTGAAAAACAAATTGTTCATGGTGGAACCATTCGAGTTTTTGTATCAAGAAAAAATAAGTTTAAAAGAAAAAAATCAGTTGAAAGTATATTGAATAAAGAAAAAGAATATGGAATTACAAAAATGAAAACTTATGATGATTTTTCAAGAAAAATAGAGAAATTAAAATCTACATTACAAAAAAGAATTAAAAAAATGAAAGATACGAATTTTATTATATTTGGTTATGGTGCACCAGCAAAAGGAAATGTACTATTGAATTTTTGCCAAATTAACAACAAAATATTAGATTTTGTAACAGATACCACAATTTTAAAACAAGGTAAATTTACACCAGGAACAAAAATTCCTATAATAAATCCCAATAAAAAACCTAGAAAGTATTCCAAAATGATTGGATTAATGCTTGCTTGGAATTATAAAAATGACATAATTAAAAATGAAAAATATTTTCTTAAAAAAGGAGGAAGATTCCTAATTCCAATACCTAGAGTAAAAATTATTGAATTTAAGAAAGATTGAAAAATTACATAGAAAAAAATTATTAGAGAATTGTACAAAGTTTTGACATTATACCAAATTAAGTTCTAAAAATAAGCGTATTTTATCATAAAGTAAGAATTGTAGAGTAATCATTATACAAAAAGAAAAAAAATCATAATTATGATAGAAAAAAAAATATGTTTTATATCAGAATTAAGTGATTTATCCAGTATACAAGATTCAAATGCAGAAGTTTTTACATTTGATTATAAATCACATAAAAATCTAAAAAATTCAAAAATTGAACATATGATTGCAGATAAATTTTTAGATTATAATGAACGATCATGGATTTTTGAACAAGCGAAAAAATTTGAAAGATGGTATAACAATGAGTCTTTAGAAAAGTTTGAGTTGGAAAATTTTAACATATTTTCACTTTTAGACGGGATAGAATTTCATACATTACTAATGGAAAAATTAATTATTTTTTGGACCATAAAAAAAATTTTAGAAAAAAAGACACCAACCAAAATTATCTGTCCTTATGAAATGAAAGAAATTATTCAACTTTTAGACATAAAAAATAATATAAAATTAGAATTTAATTCTAAAAGAAAAAATAAGAAATTGATTTGGGATTCTATTAACATAAAACACAATATTGTTGGAAAACCAATTTCCATAAATATATCAAGAAATAAGTTTAACAAACTAAAAAATATCCTTGATAAAACTGTAGGATTAACTTTTGGATTATGGTTTGATTTTAAAAATAAAAATAAAAAAACTATTTTGCTTTTGGAAATGTATCCACCAATCTACAAAGATTTAATTCAAAATTTAAAAAATGAAAAGTACAACATAATAATAATTAATAGAAGAAGACCAGTTACTTTAGAAAAAAAATCAATAAATATTTTAAAAAATTCTAATTGTAAAATAATCTCAGAAAATGATTTATTTGAAAAAGAAGATATGAAAAAAATTTTAGAGGCTAATCATAAATGTTCACAAAAAATTGAAAGTATTTGGGAAAATGATACTTGTTTTAAAAAAATTTTTAAGATCAATGATATAATATTTTGGCCCATAATAAAAAATGAATTAAAAGAAGTTTTTCAAAAAAGAATTGAAGAATATGTAAAATTAATATTTTTTACCAAAAAGGTTTTTGAGAAAATTAATGTGACATATATTTTATCACTTTATGAGAGTGGAGAAACAGAAAAGGCATTTTTAATCAATAAAAATAAAAAAATTGAATCATTTTTGCTAGAACATGGATTTTCTATCATGTTTGAAAACACAAAAAAATATGGAATGTTAGCCTCATATGATGATTTTACTGATAAGATTGTTGTATGGAGTGATTTTCAAAAAGAATTTTTAATATCAAATTACAATATAGATGCAAAAAGAATTTTAGCTGTGGGAAGTCCAAGACATGACATTTTAACCCAAAAAATTAATCTAAAAAAACAAAATGAAAAAACAACAATATTGATCGCACCAACTCCAATTACACAATTACGAGGATATGATGTAACTCAAATTCATGAAAGATTTGAAGAAGTTATAAAAAATCTAGCTAAACAATTACAAAATGTAGATGTTGACGTAATTTTTAAAATTCATCCTAGTCAGTCAGAACACAATAATGAAATAATTCAAATGATAAAAAAATATGTTAAACAACCTGTCATTTTTCTTTTTAATCCAGTGGTTAACTTGATTGAATCATCAGATTTGATCATTACCATAACTCCAGAAGGATGGGCACCATCAACAATCATGCTTGAAGGTATGATTTTAGGAAAACCCGTATTAAACATAATTTTAGATGAAAAAATTTATGACTTCGAATATATTAAAATGAATGCTGCAATTGCATCATCTTTTGATTCATTTACAAATATACTTTCAAAATTAATTAATGATATAGAATATAGGAATGTAATTAGTACCAATGGAAAAGTATTTTCTAAAAAATTTCTTTGTAATTATGGTAATTCCTCTGAAAAATTAGCAAAAATTTTGACAGATGAAAGAAAAATTTCGTGATTACATTAAATAAATATGATTAAGAAAATTTACATAAAATATTTGGATTCAAATTTATTTCCTTAGCTGTCCTATCATAAACTTCGAAACTATTCATTAATCTTATTTTTGATTTTCCAATATTACCAATTTTTATTATATTCTCTTTTTCTAAAATTTCTCCCATTAAATTTAATTCTGTTTTCACACCGTCTTCTAGTTTACGAACATAGAGAAAAATTTCAATTCTTTTTTTAATTTGATTTTCATCTATAATATTTCCAGAAAATTTTTTTAAATATCGATAAGATACTTTTTTCATTTCTTCTACATGGTGAAAAAATGTCATCCATTTGTTGTAATCATCAACACCTATACACATTATTTTGCCATTTAATTCCTTAATTTTGGCAAATACAGAATTAGAACCATAGCTATTTGTATAAACTAAATTTTTGAATTCATCTTTCATGAATCCCAATATTGCAAATGAATATACAGGATCTGATGTACGTACACTATCATAATATTCTAATGCAAATTTCGTTATAATACCCATATGAGAAGGAGTATTTTCAATATCAAAATCTTTTCCAAAAGTGGAAAAATCAAAATTAAATGTAGGAAATAATAGTGTCCCTTTTTCTCCAACTATTTCTAATAATGCATCAATGATTTCCCGTGGAGATTTAATTTCTTTATTAAATGAAGAAAATGAACTATGAACCAATACAACATCACCAGATTGCAAACCTAATCTATGAAATTGTGAAATTATTTCTTTTTTTTGAATCATTTTAAGCTATTTTTAATAAATCATTTTCCAATAATTCATCTGTTACCTGTTTTATGAGATGAAAGTCTAAGTTAGATTTTATTGCAATATCTAATAATGAATTTTTTCCATCAGATTGATTTAATATCCAAAACATAGCCAATTCACTTTTTTCACTGTTTTTTTGACTTCCAAGTTGTCTGTACAAACCTCGTTTACCCAATTGAGGTTCACATTTTGGAATCAAATTAATATATTTTTCATTATTTTCTAAAATGAAAATAATTTTGGAGTAACTAATTAAAGTGTCATGTAAATTTTCAGGTTTAATAAAATCTAGATTATCTGCTGACGTGTGATATTCTGGAAATTTTCCATACATTGTTCTCATAAGACTACCTACTGGTAAGTCAAATCCAGGTGAACAAAACTGTCTTTCATCAGAGCCTAATGGAAAAAAATCTATTATATTAAATTCTTTTTTAGAATTTTCTAAAACATATTTTGAGACTTTATCAATTTCAGCATCACCATTACGAGTTTTTTTATATGTCATAATACCAGAATCACCTAAACATGTTGCAACTAGTCCGTTTTTGATTTTGTGTATATTATTCTCATTTTTACTCAACCATGTTATTGCACCTATGGTTTCTGGGATGAAAAGAAATCTGTAAGAAAATTTTGTTTTCATTTTCTCAAGGTATTTTCCCAGAATTGTAGCTAATACAGGTCCAGAAAGATTATCGTTACACATAGATGGATGACAAACATAGCATGAAATTAAAAATTCATCTTCAATTTCACCTTTTTTTAAAAATTCACCATATGTTAGAGATCCAATTTCCAGTGTAGAATCAATCATTACTTCATATTCTCCTTCTTGTAATTTAGTGAATTCATTATGACTCATGCAAAATCCCCAATCTTCATTATAATAAGATGTCAAATAAGGAATGACATCTGGCATTTCAGGTAATGTATGAATATGTAATTTTAATTCCTGTAATGACATTTTTTCATGTATAGGAATACTATAGCTAACTACATGTAAATTTGAATTTTTAAAATCAATAATTTTTTTACCTTTAGGATCGATAACATATGCATCTTGAATGTTCCACTCTTTAGGTATAGTCCAATCAAAAACTTTTGTATTTGATGGAACTTCATAAATTCCAATAGGTATTATTGATTGAATTTTTTTTAATGTTTTTCTGACTCCGTTTCCTGTAATACTACGACAAATTGGAAAAAGTTCTTTCATTAAATCATACATTTCTAATCCAATATTTTTATCATTTTCAATTATTGAATTCAATTAAAATAAATTCCAATATTGATTCTAATAACTTTTTGTTAAAAAATTATCTTGTATTTCAAAAATTTGACTAATTATGAAGAATTGAGAATTATAACATTTGTTGAATCAAATTAATGTGTAAAACAGCTTAAATATGAATAGAAAAATTTTCTTGTATGAGATATTGTAGTAGATGCTTGTATCCAGATACAAAACCTCATTTACTTTATAATAATGAAGGAATTTGTAGTGCGTGTAAATGTGAAATTAAAAGAAAAAATATTTAATCCTAATACTAAGAAACCTTTTTTAGAATAATATTATTTGACAACTCATGTTTGATGGTAAAACAATTTTGATTACTGGAGGTACAGGATCTCTAGGACGCGCTTTAACTAAAAAATTACTTGAATCAAATGTGGAAGCTATTAGAATTTTCAGTAGAAATGAGAGTAAACAAATTGAAATGGAAGAAGAATTTAATGATTCAAAACTGCGATTTTTTGTAGGAGATGTGAGAGATTCTGAACGTTTGTTTTACGCATTAGAAGATGTAGACATAGTATTTCATGCAGCAGCTTTAAAACATGTACCAAAAATCGAATATAATCCATTTGAATCAATTAAAACAAATGTAATTGGTTCACAAAATGTGATTGACAAAAGTCTTCAACAGAATGTAGAGAAAGTAGTTTGTGTTGGAACTGATAAAGCTGTATCACCACTAAACACATATGGTGCAACAAAATTGTTGATGGAAAAACTTTTTGTTAGCGCTAATAATTATATTAATCCAAAAAAACATAAAACAAAATTCATAGCAGTAAGATATGGAAATGTCTTAGGAAGTAGTGGTTCAGTTATACCAAAATTTATTGATTTAATTAAAAAAGGAAAATCACTAACTATTACTGATTCTGAAATGACAAGATTTACGATTACAATGGATGAAGCTCTAGAATTTATTCTTAATGCAACTAATACCGGAAAAGGTTCGGAAATTTTTATTCCAAAAATAAAATCCTATGAGATGCCAGTCTTGATTGATGCATTGTCTGAATTATGCGGAGATACAAAACATGAAATTACAGGAATTCGACCTGGTGAAAAATTACATGAGACATTAATCAATAGTGATGAAATGCGGTATGTATGGGAAATTAATGATATGTACATGCTTGCAAACCCACATTACAAATTATTTAATGATAAAGAGATTTTGGAAAATTATAATGGAATAAAAAAAGTTGAAGGGATTAATTCGTATAGTTCAGACATTGTTGAAAAAATATCAAAAAATGAATTGAAAGAAAAAATACAAAATTCTAATTTACTATAAAATTATTCATTAGTTTTTTCAAAAGTATATTGAATGAGTTTAAAATCATTTTTTTTAAAAAATGATAAAGATTTTTTATTTTTGGGGTTAACATTTGCTAGAAATCTTTTACGAGGATTTTTTTTCAGTAATTCATTTAATGCATGAAAACCAAAGTTGTGACCTTGAAATTTTTTCAGAATAAATATACCTATTTCATCATTTTTTGATAAGTAAATTGAACCTATCTTTTCATTGGATTTTAAGATCACATACCATTTTGTGTATGGTTTTGATTTGATAAAATTAACATGCTCGTCATATGATGGCATTTTTTTATGAGAGATGTTTGCTTTAGGATTACGTTCTTTTAATAAATCAAATAAGAATTTTGAATCAGATTTTATTACAGATTTTAATGAAATAGATGAAGAATTTTTTTCCAATAAATCATATCAAATTAATAAACGATTAAATCTTCCTCTAAATTTGTCACTACATTGAAATCATACATTATTGCAGAAATTGCATCAAATTGGGAAGGAAGTATTTCTAAAGCTAAAAAATTAATTGAAGAATCAAAAAATGCAGGAGCAGATGCGGTAAAATTTCAAATGTGGCGTGCTAGAGATTTGTATGATGAAAAACATCCAAATTGGAAATTTATTAAAAAATCAGAAGTAACTTTTGAGAAAGCTGAAAAATTAAAAAAAATTGCAGATGGCGTAGGAATTGAATTTTTTTGTAGTGCATTTTATCCTGAGGCCATAGATTTTTTAGAAAAATTAAAAATAAAACGATATAAAATTGCATCAAGAACATGTCTAATAAAAGATCCATTTTCATTAGAAACATTAAAAGCAAAATCTAATACAAAAAAACCAATAATCATCAGTATGGGCATGGGCGGAAATAAAATGAAAATAGAAAAAATTTTTTCAAAAAATAAGAAAATATTTTGTTATTGTATTTCAGAATATCCAACAAAAATTAATAAAATAAATTGGAAGCAAGCAGTAAAATATGATGGATTTTCGGATCATACATTAGGAATAATTGCACCGATTATTTTTGCAACACTAAAAAAACAAAGACATGCTACAAATATTCTGATTGAAAAACATGTTAAACTGGAAAAGTCTAAAGGACCTGATGCAGATTCATCAATAAATACAAAAGAATTGGAAGAATTAGTTACATCTATTCGAAAGATTGAAAAGATGGAATTTTAATTACATACGAGAGTTTATTTCTTTAATTAACTGTGTTCCAATTATATTGAAAAATTTGGAGTTTTTTTCTAAGAAATTTTTTAATTTTTCTTCGTCTATTGTTACATCAATCAAAACAGAGTCATAGAAAAATTCTTTTCGTTCAATAAAATAATAACCAAATATGTCAAAATCAAATGAATTTTTTTCAAGAAATATCAAAAAGTTATCCAAGCTTTCAGGAGTGACTGTTTTGTTTAGCATTTCGTTTATTCGTTTAGGTAGTTCTGAAAAATTATCAACTTTTGTAACACAATTGAGCCTATTATAGATGGTATCAGTAAAAACAATTGTTGGCTTTCCAAAAAATGAAACTTCGAATCCAGAGCTTCCTCCAATAGTGATGACTAGAGAACATTTTTGATAGATTTCTTCGCTTGGAACAGATGGATGAATTAATTTAACATTAGGAATTTCTAAAATTTCTTCATAAAATGAAATATCTCTCCATTCACGTCTTTGTCCAGGATGCTCTTTAACGTATAATTTATGATCAATTGGAAGTGATTTTGCAATATTTCGTATACTTTCTATTTGGTTAGTGAAATAGGGTGCTCCAAGTAATAAATTACGATCTGGATCAACTTGTAATGGAAAATAAATAAATTTTTCATCAACAATTTTTTTTAATGAATTTTTTTCTAGAAAAGATGAACGGAGTTTTTTTTTAATTACTCGTGACGAAATTGCATCAAAAAGAACTTTAGTTTTTGTACGTCCAAGATATGTATAGTGCGTTTTAAGATTTGAATTATCAGATTTTAAGAGATATTCATTTGCAGCTCCAAAAGTACTTGAATTATCGTCACCAAAATCTTCAACATAATCAATAATTTGTCTGTTTAGATCAAATTTTCTTCTATATTCTCTAAGTTGTTCAAAACTTCTATTGGAATTTTGTATTGATGAAATATCTTCCTTTGAATCAATATCCGAAATTTTCGTTGAGATATATGTCTTATATCCAACAATAGATGGATTAATAATTAATGGAATAATATTTTTTTTCTTACATAATTCATAAAAAATGTATTCAGGCCTAAGAGATGGTTGAAACATTATGAAAAAATCAGGTTTAGATTCATCTAGAATTTTTTCAAATAATTTACATTCTTGTTCTATAATAGATAATATTTCATCATCAGAAAATTTATAAAATTTATTAAATCTATAAAAATTTCTTTCATTAATTGCTAATTGCCATAAATTAATTTCATACTTTTCTTCAAATCGTTTGAGATAATCCAAATCAGGTGAAGTGAATTCAAGATTAATGTTGTCATGAAAAAACCAAGTTTTTTTAAAATTAACTAGTTTTTGAGATTGAAAGAATTTTTTGGGTTTATTAGTTGTATCAATCAAAGCAAATTGTTCACAATCAAAATTTTTTTCTAAAAATTCAGAAATACCAAAATGTAGTAAAAAAAGATTTTGATAATAAATTATTTTTGTAGTCATAGATAAATTCTAAAATTCAACTTAATTTATCTTACGTAGTAGTTCTTATGTTAATTATTAATAAAAAATAAAGATCATAATTCAATCAATTAAAAAATCTATTAATTGTTGAGACAATTTTATTTATTTCTGATGATTTTAGATTAGGATGAATTGGAATGGTGACAATTTCTTTACCAATTTTTGTAGTAATTGGCAAATGTGAATTATTTTTGTACATGCTCATCATATGAATTGGTTTGTAATGAGTGCCAGTTTCGATTCCATTATCTGCCAAATGCTTTCTAAATTTTTGGCGATTTTTAACCAATAACCAGTATAAATGATAAGAACAATTTTCATCGTATGGCATCTTTGATTCAATAATTAATTCATTAAAATATTTTTTAGCAATTTTTTTTCTGATTTTATTTAATTTATCTAGTTTTTTTAATTGTATTAACCCAATTGCAGCAGAAAATTCATTCATATAATAATTCCAACCAAGTTCTTGTACATCATAATCAGTTTCATTTCTATTTGTAATTCCACACCACCTTTTTGCAAATAATTTTGTTTGAAGTTGGTTATGATTTTTATGATTAATAGCTAATAATCCACCTGTGGGCATTGCAAGATTTTTTACAGGATGAAAACTAAAACAAACAATAGAACTATGTGAACCAATCTTTTTATGATTAAATGTACTTCCTACCGCATGAGCTGCATCTTCAACAACAATTAATTTATTAGATTTTGCTATAGATTTAATTTTAGATAAATTACATGGCATTCCACCAAAATGAACTGGTAAAAGTGCAGCAGTTTTTTTAGTAATTTTCTGTTTAATTTTTTCTGGATCAATACACAAAGTTTTTGGTTCAATATCAACAAAAATAGGAATTCCGCCATTATCAACAATACAATGTGCTGTAGAAACAAAACTCATTGAAGGTAAAATCACTTCTTTATTTTTGATATCGAATAAAGAAAATGCCAGATTTAATGCAGAAGTTCCATTATTAACTGCAACACACGTTTTTGATTTCACATAGTTTTGAAACCTTTTTTCAAATTGTTTAACATAACCGTTTCCAGAACCAGATGCCCAAAATTTACTTTGTAATACTTTTGTGAGTATATTTTTTTCAGATGAGTCAATTGAAGGATCAAATAATTTAATTTGTTTTTTCATATACATCATTTTCACTTAAAAATTTAACATCTTCCTTTAAGGATTTTTCATAGCCATCGTGTTTAATATGTTTATTAATTTCCAATAAATGAGATTCATTAGATAATAAATTTAAAACATCATCAAGATGTATTGGATTCGTGTCTAATTTTTGAATAATTTTTTCAATAAATTTAAAATCATCTTTTGTATCAACAGTACAACGAATATGGGAAAGATCTTTTTTAAATGCATGATTACAATGTTGGAAAATATGATTGTTTTTTATTAAATAAGGGGTAACATGTTCTCTTTCCGATGGTAGTTTGGCTTCTTTCCAAGCTTTTTGTAATGATTCAAAATTAAAAACTTCAACTGCGAATCCTAATGGATATGTTTTTGGGTATTCAGTAGACATGTAATCACATTTTGAATTTTTAAAGAGTTCAATAACATCATCAACAATTTTAGGATCAATTAATGGATTATCAGAAGTTATTCTAACTATTATTGGAAAATCATAATATTTTGCACATTGATAATAACGATCCAAAACATCCTTTGATTTGCCTCTAAAACATTCCAGATTATTTTGTTTACAGAAATCTAGAATTACATCATCAGATTCAAAAGTGGTAGTTGCAATTACAATTTTGTCAATATTTTTTGAAAAATTTAGTTGATTTAATTGAAATTTTAACATAGGAGTTCTTGCATTAATTAATTTGAGAGTTTTTCCGGGTAATCGAGTTGAACCCATTCTAGCTTGAATAATACATCCAATCATACTTTATTTTTTTTTATTAGTGATTTAGGCATTACTGCAAAATTTACAGGATGGAACTTTTTGATAGATTAAATTAATTATTATGGTTTTAGAATATGTTTATGAATGAAAATGATTTGAAAAAATTGTTAAGTGCATCGTATCAAAGATTTGTGAAACGTGGTTTTTCAGGAATTACTGCATCAAAAAGAGTTCTACCTAATTTTATAATATCTGGAACAGTTAGAAGTGGCACAACATCATTATACTACAATATTTGCGAGCATCCATCCATAATTTCAGCTGCATATGACGAGATTGGTTTTTTTGATAGCAATTATCATCTAGGAGTCAATTGGTATCGCTCTATGTTTCCTACAGAAAAAGAAATGAATGAGGTGATGAAGAAAACCGGATCTTCAGTAACCGGTGAAGATACACCATTTTATTTTTGGAAGGAGGAAGCGATTAAGAGAATTTTCGAGATATTGCCAAATGTGAAAATTATTGCTATTTTTAGAAATCCAATAGACAGAGCATATTCAAATTATAATTTAGGTCTAAGAGCTAAAACTGAAGAACTTGAATTTGAGGATGCAATTGATGATGAAATAAAATTTTTGAAGAAACATACATTTAGAGAATCAATAGATCGCAGAAGATCATACATATCAAAAGGCATGTATGAAAAACAGATTCAATTGTGGTTTAATGTTTTTCCAAAAAAGCAAATACACATTTTATCCACAGAAGATATGCAAAAATATCCAAATGATACACTCCAAAAAATTTTTAAATTTTTAGAGTTAGAAGAATACAATATTAAAAATCCACAAAAACAAAAACAAGCTGAATATAAAAAAATGAATGAAGAAACAAGGAAAAAATTATTAGAATTTTATAAACCACATAATGAAAAATTTTTTGAAATTATTCAAAAAAGATTTGATTGGAGTAATTAATTCACGTAATCAGATACTCGTGTTTCAGTATCTGCAAATATTACACCAACAGTTCTAAGTAAAATAACATCATGTTTATTACAAAAATCAATTAGAGATTGTACATAAAGTGGAAAGTTCTTAGGATCATCCTTTGATTTTATTATTGAAGAAAAAAGATCATCATGATCCAACATTATAATTTTTTCATCACCAAGCGCATTTGTTATCTCTTCAATATTTTTTACCCCAAGTGGACTTTCAATTTTTGGAACAGCAATGATATTTTCAGGTAGATATTCAAGAAATTCCGAAAGAATTTGTTTTGAATCAACGTTTGAGATTGCAAAATATTTGATGTTGGAATATTTTTCAAGAATTGGTTTTATCTCATCCATCGAGTATTTATTATTTGGAGGCTTGGTTCTATTCTTTGGTAAATCAATGAAAATTTTATGTTTTTGGTGTGTCTCAAGAATATTTTTTAAGGCAGATAGATCATTTATCCATGCAAGATTAATTCTATAAATTGTTTCATCTGGAAGATTAACACTGTAATTTGTTAGATTCTGAGATGCAATTATCATTAATCAAGCAGAAATTTCACTAATTATTATTTCTAATGCATAATCTGAAATAATATGCTCTTTATGAGAGTCATCTAAATAAATATCAAAACTGCCTTTGCCAATTTTTTTCACTACATTTTTTACGTCATTTTCATATTTTTGAAATGAATCACCACCAAAACAACATGGATCATATTTATTGAAAATTTGGATAAATTTACGTTCGTCTCCAATGGAGGCCATTACATATAGATCCAAATAATTGCTTTTTTGATATAATTCCAAATTATGTTGTTCATAATCACCAAAATTTTCAGGATCACTACGTAAAAAGAAAGGATATGAACCAGCTATGGAATATGTTTGGAGAATACGATCATCAAGAGCACCAGCTAATGTTGCAGTCCAACCTCCACCTGAAATACCGACAATATGATAAGAACTATAATCATAATTATTTTCTAAATAATTTATACTAACAATTATTGGTTCAATAAAAAATTTGATAGGTGTGAAATTTTCATTTTCCAATAGTTCTAACTGATTATGAGATTGAAGTTTGATTTTTCCAGTAAAATTATTGTCTATTACTGGTTGAGAATTCATACCTAATAGTGGCATAGAAAATGCAAGTACAGAATAATTATTTTCTAAGAAATACTGGATTACATTTTTTCCATTATGAAAATCGCCTTTGTGACCTTGATGATAAATTATTAATTTATTATTATTATCTAGAGGTTTGAAAAAATATGCAATTGAATTTACACCATGTTCCATTTTTACTGTAAATTTATCAATTGAATCAAGATTTTTCATATCAGAGTATCTATTATCAATAATATTATTTTCAATTGTATTTGGTTCGTAAGTTGGTAGAGATTTTTGTTTCCAGATAAATTGATTTAAATTATTTTTTACCTCAATTTTGGAATCCATACTACGTATGTGAATCAGTGAATAAACATCATTTTCATAATTTTCATTATAAGGAATTTTTTGTGTTTCAATATACACATCCTTGATAATTGAATATGGAAATATCTCATAAGAATTAACAGCAAATCCGAAGGAAAATGCTAAAAATATGGTTATTAAAAATACAATGTAAATTTTTGATTTCATATTGGAAAAAAAGTTTATTTTCATTTAAAAGATTCTAAGCAAGAATAGGAGATTTCTCTGACTAATACTACTTAATACAAATATTCTTGTAAAAATTATCGTTAACATAATGAAAAATATTGTTATTTCATGTCTAATTTTATCTATTTTCTTATTTTCTATATATATCACAGACAGAGTAACTTCTGAAAATCCAGGTGATGCAGCAAATGTAATTATTGGAATTTCAAGTATTGATTCAAACAGTTGTTTAGAATGTATGACAGGTGGTGAATTTTTTCAAAGTGGTTGTAAAAAATGTATTCAAGATAGTGTCAGTTTTAGAATGAAGACATCTCAAAACCAACCAATTATCTCAAATTGGAGTAATGATAAAGGAATGCTTTATGGAGATTCAAGTTGTTCAGGTCAAGAAATTCTACCAAATATTTCAGTCAAAGATGATCAGAAATTTTGGATCCAAATGCATAAAAAAAATATGAAATATACATTAACACTTTTTGAAGAAGAGACATTTTCAAAAAAAATTACATCTGTTACAAATTCTATATGTTCGGAACCAGAAAATTTAAAATTTTTACGTATTTCTATGAACGATGGAAAGCCTAAAGCAAATGGTGGACAAATTAACGGCTTCATAGATAATATCAAAATTTATGATCTATCCAAAAAAAATAATACTAAAAATGTAGAATCAAGAGATTCATACAAAAATCTTAACTTGGTGTTTTTTGAGGATTTTTCAGATTGTAAAACTAATACTTGTGACAATAAATGGGTCCTGCAAAATTCAGATAAATTTTTTGTAAATACAAATGATGAAAATTTTCAATTTAATTCAGAAATAACAGGCACAAATGATTATGCACATTATGAATTTTCAAAATATATTACAAGTAACGAATGGTTAATGAATTTAGAATTACAAATAAAAGAAATTGAGGAACATCCCCATGGGAAAGGAATTTTAAATATTGAACCAATATTCAGGGTAATAATTTTGGTTTTGGCTATAATAGTATCAATAATAACAATCATTTTTTTTGTAAAGAATAAAATGTACTAGTCTTTTAATTTTTCTCTAGCAATATTAAGATCCTGTAAGGTATCAATCTCTAACCATGAACCTTCAACAAAAATTGGTTCAACATTATGATTAGACTCTACAAATTCTTGAATTATATCTGTAATGAATGCTTTTTGAAATGATTGCGCACTATGAAATTGTTCGTTATTTTTTTGTAATTCTCTACACGTATCAATTAGAATTTTCCATCCTGTAGATGAAAATTTTAAAATTCCGATAAATTCGGAAGTATCATCATCTTTAAGATCTTTTTTTATTTGAACAATTCTATTATTTTTAATTTTAACTAAATCAGCTTGAGATATTGGATGTTCAGTCCTATTAGAATAATTTTTTTTCCAATTTTTATCTAATGCAATACCAATATCACACTTAACATCTATAATATCTTGAAAAATTTTTTCATCAAAAATTATATCAGAAAAAATTACTATTACATCTTCATTAAAATATTTGTTAATTGAAATCAAACTGCCTAATTGTTCATGTTTATCATATTCCAAATCTTCAAAAAGTTCTACATTAAATTTAGAAAATTTATCTTTATTTGGACCTGCGATTACCATAACGTTATTTTTCTGAAATTTCTGAAAAATATTCATTTGTCTTTCTAAAATTGTTTTATTGTTAATTTTTACAAGAGATTTAGGAACAAATTCAGTTAAATTTCCTAATCTAGTTCCACTTCCTGCAGCTAAAATTAATAATTTCATTTTTAGATTGCTTTTAGAAATCTATTATGTATTTCAAAAGGTTCATGTGTTATTCTCTTACTAACAATTTTTTTATTTTTAATTTTAATAATAATCATCACAGGACCTTTTTTCTTTTTTAAATTTTTAAGTATTGATCTTAATCTTGATTTATTGTTTGTTTCATATACAACATAATTTGCACTTTGTGCAATTTTTTTTATACTAACATTTTTTGAATTTGTTGGTTGACCACCAGTGGATTCATGACTAGAATTGTCAAAAATAATATGAATTAGATTTTTAGGTTGTATACTTCCAATAGTAACTAATGAACCTAAGTTCATCAAAATATTACCATCACCATCAAAGACAAAAATTTGTTTTTTCGGGTTTTTAATTGCAACGCCTAAACCAATTGATGATGCCAACCCCATTGAGCCAATCATATAGAAATTATTTTTTTTATCGCATACATTGAATAAATCTCTACTAATGAATCCGTTTGCAGATATTATTGGTGAGTTTTTGATCTCATTAGTCACAATTTCAATTGCTTCCTTTCTAATCAAGAAAATCTCTCCTAATAATTAATGCACATGAATTATGATCTTGATTATTTTTCAAGGCCCATAAACATGTTTTTTGCCAATTATTTTCTGTGACTATTTTTGAAGGTATCCCCAAAATTTTTAGTAATTCAGGTTGAATCTGACCAATTTTTTTATGTTCAGGAGCATCATTTGGCAAATAACCTCTCCAACCAATTAAAAAAATTAATGGAATTTTATATAATTGAACTAATGATGTAATAGTACTAAGAGAATTTGCAAATCCTGCATTTTGCATAAAAACTAATGATTTACTTTTTGACAACGTCATTCCTACGGCTATACCAATTGCTTCTTCCTCTCTTGTTGAAATAATAATTTTATTTCTTTCAAGACCTTCACTAATAAAATATTTTAGTGTTGAATCTGGAACACCGACAAAATTTTCTATCCCACTCTTTGATAAAAAATTAAAAATTTTAGTTTGAAAATTTTTTGTCAATTAATATATCCCATATTTTTGAGTTTTGCTTCAATATCTTTTTCTTGTGAATGTATTTCAAACATTTTTTGTAATTCAAAAATTTCTTCCATTGAAGATATTTCCTTATTTACTTCATCCAAGCTATTTGCATTTTTTAATTTTTTAAGTAGCTGAGACATTGATTTATGTGCAATTCTAAGTGTTTGGTTTGCATAAATTACCATTTTGATATTATGTGAAATTAATTGATCAATTGTTACACTACCATATGAAGTAGGAACAACAACTAAAGGCACATTTCCTTTCCATAAATCACAAAATTCAAAAATTTCTTTTGGAGTTTTACTTTTTGAATGTATTAGAATTGCATCGGCTCCGGCATTTTCATAAGCCGTAGCACGTTTTAGTGCTTCATCCATACCCAATCCAGCTATTAATGCCTCTGTTCTTGCAATTATCATAAAATCTTGATCAATTTTTGCTTCTTTCCCAGCAATAATTTTTGCTACAAAATCTTTTTCAGATAATAATTCTTGTTTTCCATTTTCCAAAAGACTATTTTGTTTTGGAAAAATTTTATCCTCTATACTAATACCTCCCACACCTGCTTGTTCATATTGTTTAACTAGATATGAAACGTTAGAAGGTCCACCAAATCCAGTATCACAATCTGCAATAATTGGTATATCACACGAATCAACCATGTTTTTTGAAACTTGTAAAAACTCAGTCATTGTCATTATGCTTGCATCTGGAACCGCATGTGTTGCTGAAATTGCAAAACTTCCTGCCCAAACAGCATCAAAACCACTAATTTCAACTAATTTTGCAGACATAGCATCAAAAGCCCCTCCAATTTTTAAAATAGAATTCTCTCTGATCTTATTTCTTAGTAATTTTGACCCAGTACTCATATGAATTGCTAAATATCAAGTTATAAAAAATGTGCCATAGTTTACTAGTTATGTTTGAAATAAAACAACCTTCAAAAATCATTATAGGAAAAAATTCATGTACAGAATTTGATTTTGATGAAAATTGTCTAGTGATTACATCAAAAGGTGCAAAAGAAAGAGGTTGGCTGGAGTATTTAGGAATAAAGAATTTTCTACTATTTGATAATGTTGAACCTAATCCGTCAATAGAAACTACTACAAATATTATCAATGAATTTCAAACATCAAAAATTAATTCTATAATTGGGTTAGGAGGAGGTAGTAGCTTGGATGTTGCAAAATTTGTTGCTGCAAAATTAAAAAAAAATAAAATTATGATTCCGACTACTTTTGGAAGTGGAAGCGAAGTTACTAGAATATCAGTTTTAAAAGTTAACGGAAAAAAACAAAGTTTTCATGACAACAATTTATTTGCAGATATATCCATAGTGGATTCACATTTCATTGAAAAATCACCAATTGATGTAATCAGAAATTCAGCAATTGATGCATTGGCACAATGTTCTGAAGGTTATGATAGTAAAAATGGTAATCCATATACAAGATTCCTTTGTGATCATGCATTCAAATTATTAGAGCAAGGAATAATAAATAATGAGAATGAAAAAATAGTTTTAGGTTCTTTAGTTTCTGGTTTAGGATTTGGTAATTGTTCTACAACACTTGGTCATGCATTATCTTATGTTTTTTCTAATGAAGGATATTCTCATGGTCATGCTTTAGCATATACTACATCAGTAGCTCATGAATTCAATAATTCAAAATTTTTAGAAAGATTCAAACTAGTAGTTAAAAAATTAGATTTTCCAAAAATAACATTAACAGAAAATTTAGATAATTGTGCAGATTTAATTTTACAAGATAGAAAACATCTTGATAATAATCCCAAATCTGTTTCAAAAAAAATAATTATTGATCTTTTACAAAAAATTAATTATTTATAGTTAAAAAAAATTAATCCTTAATTCCTTGTTCTAATTGATTCATTTTTTCTTGGAATTTTTCTTCAACTTCTGGAAAGTTTCCAAAAACATTTGTTAATTCATCAGGATCGTTTTTTAGATCATAGAGTTCTCTTGTATCATCAAAAGTATTATAGATTAATTTCCAATCATCAGTTCTTAGTGATTTAGTATTTGGCAGTTTTGGTGGCTTATCATTTTCTAATGGATTTCCAGTTTCAGAAAAAGCAAATTTTTCATCTAAAGTATTTCCATTCAATAATGGAATCAATGAAACACCATCAAGTTTAGAAAAATTTGGATCTAGAGGAATATTCAATTTTTCTAAAATAGTTGGCATAATATCGATAGTTCTAATCTGTTGTTTTATTTCGAATGATTTTGATTCAGGAAATAGAAAATAGCAAAATGATTTGATTGTATAATCAAACAAAAAAGCACCATATGCACGTTCACCTATTTTTTCACCAATGCTTATTCCATGATCTGACAAAATACAAATTATTGAATTTTTTTCTAAACCTAATTTGATTATTTTTTCTAAAATACTGAAAAGATATGATTCAGCATTATCGAAATATGATAAATATGCTTTTTGATTAGATTCTTTATTCAAAAAATATTCTTTTGAAAAATTTGTATATTTTTTTACTACAGTTTCTCCAATTTTAGTATGAATGTAGCTATAATGCAAGTATAAGAAAAAATTCTTTTCAGAAGTTTTAGAAACATTTTCAATTAGTGACAAATGTTTTGATTTAAGATTTTCATTGTGTTCATCATGTATTAAAAATTCATCAAAACCTTGTTTTGGAATTAGTATGTCGCTATGAAGATCTGCAACTGTTCTAAAATTTTTATTTTGTAAATATTCTGTTAATGTCTTGAACTGATTTTTTTTGAATTGATATGTAGACCAATAACTATTTGTTCCATTCCTAGAACCATATGTTCCACTAAATATTGCATGCATTGCAGCTATTGTGTGAGGAGCATATGTTATGCAATTGTAAGAAAAAAATGATTTTGATTCAAGTGTTTTGAATAATGATGAGTTTTTAACAAAATCTGTTCTAGCGCCGTCAAGTGTGATTATAATTAAATTATTCATTGAAAAAATTACTTACCTTTTGGATCAAACCACATTTGGGTTTCTTGTATAGCTCGTTTTGCATCATTTTTATCAAAACAAGAAAATTCTCTTTGCGCATCACCTGTTATTCTACTACCAATTCGTAAGATCAGAAGTTTTCCTTTCTGGCGGAAATTATGTGGAATGAATGGTTTTATGTAAATAGAATCTCCAGGATTAATTGTATCACTATGCTTTTTTTGATTATATTCCCAATTCAACACAACTGGAGTATTACCAACATTGTAAATATACTGATGCAGTCCCATTTTTAGATCTAAAGTTTCATCTAATTTATCAGAATAAATTGTAAGTTCCAAAGCTTTGGAATCTGGAAGATTTTTTGAACTTACTAATTCAACTAATTCATACATCTTAGTTGAATCTGGAAAGAACCATCTAGGTGCATTGTCATAATTTCTAACTAAAACTTTTTCTTCAATTTCATCTGGAGGGAAAAGATCACGTGTCTGAATATTCAATGCATTTGCAATTTTTTTAATTTCATCAAATGTTGGTAAAGATAATGAATTGTTAATGTAATCATCAAGTTCATTTTGTGAAATGCCAGTTCTGTTTGATAATTCAGTAATAGTTAAGCTAGATGCATCAATATAGAATTTTAATAATGAAGAGAATGCTTTTTCTCTTGTTGAAAAGTCCAGATGAAATTGTATTCCTAATTCACCACCAATAGCTGCTAGTTCTTGCTGAGTGTCGGCAGCAAGTTTATTTCCATATGTCAAAGCTAAAATTAATCCATTTTTTATGGCGCCATGTCTAGTTGTAAAAGTATGAGGTCTAAATGGAGTTCCATATACTGAATCACCAGTTTTTGTAACTGCAATTTTTTTTTCTCCATTAGGACCTTTATAATAATAATTTACATCGCCGATAAAATATGTAAATTGATGCATAAAGTGTCCATCATTCCATTGAGCAGAAGAATTTTCAGGATCATTGTCATCAACAATACATAACTCTTCAATCCATTCAGGACGAAATAATGCAACACGACTCATTGCAGTATCTCTATATTCATAATATGGTTTTTCAGCTCTTAACATTGTTCGTTTAGATTTCTCCGAATCTTGTTGCCGCATAATTTTAATGCCATTTGTGGTATCATCAGAAATTAAGAAAAAATCTCTGAAATTTAATGGCCAAATTTCAGTTGCACGCTTTACAAGTTCAAAAGATAATTCTTTTTCACCAGAAATTATTTCATTAATTTCTTGAGTTGTTACCCCTAATTCAATAGCAGCATCTTCAGGTCTTCTCTTGATATCATTAAGTATGCCCAAAAAATTTAAGCCAATTCTTCGATTTTCAGTTATTGATTTTTCTTCCAAATTTTTCACTTTATCTGATTCATCTTGAGTTATTCATTAATCTTTATTTCTATGGATCAATGAGAATTAAACTGAATTGCTATTTGAAAAAATTTTAATGTAAATTAGCAAAGAGATTTATAAATTAATTAAAAGAATTTGCCATGAATGTAATTTTTATTGCTGCAGGTTCAGGTTCGCGATTAGGTAATTTAACAACAAATTTGCCAAAACCATTAGTTTCAGTGAATGGAAAATCAATTATTGAAAGACAGGTGTCATTATTTCAAAAAAATGGAATCAAAAATATCACAATAGTTGTGGGTCCAAATAAAGATAAATTTCATTTGGAAGATGTAGAATACATATATGATGATAAACACCTGGAGCACGATCAATTAGGTAGTTTAATGGTTGCATCTGAAAAAATTAATGGTGAAACATTGATTTTATTTGCAGATATAGTATTTGATGAAATAATTTTAAAACAAATGCTTAATTCAAAATGTGATATTGGTATAGCAATTGATCTTGATTGGGAAAAATCATATGAAGAAAGAATGGATAATCCAAAAGCTGAAGCTGATAAAGTTCTTTTATCAAAAGGAGAAATAAAAGAACTTTCAAAAGAGATAAAATTTGGGAATAATGAATTACAGGTCGGAGAATTTTTAGGAATTATAAAATTATCAAGCATAGGTTGTGAAATTTTTAAAAAAAATTGTGAAGAATATTATAAAAAAAATAATTTTAATAAAGAATTTTTGAAACAAGCAAAAGTTTTGCACATATTAGAAGAAATTAATTTAAACAAGCAAATTATTACACCAATTTCAATTGAAGGGAAATGGTGCGAAATTGATACGCCTAATGATTTAGCATATGCTGAAAAATTATTTTCTTAAACCTGATGCTTTAACAATTCTTGCCAAAGAAGTTTTTCCATTTCTAAACCTGTATTAATTAAATTGTGATTTTCGTCTGGATCTTTTTGTAAATCATAAAGTTCTTTTGAATTATTATGTTCATTGTAAATTAATTTCCATTCTTTAAATCTAACTGCTTTTGTATTCGGATTTTTTGGGGGTTCATTTTCTTGTAATGGATTTCCAGTTTCAATGTAAGCTGGAGTATCATCTATTTTATTTTTTTTAATTAGAGGAATAAGTGAAATTCCATCAAAATTTTGGAAATTTTTATCAACAGGTATTTGTAATTTTTCTAAAATTGTAGGTAGAAAATCTACATGTTTTACTTGATTTTGTATATCCTTAGTAGTAAATTCTTTTGAAATGAATGTTACAAATGACTTTACAGTGTAATCATAACAATATGCACCATATGCTCTTTCACCATATTTTTCTCCAAGACTAACACCATGATCAGAATAAATTACTATCATAGAATTTTTATCTAAATTTAATTCAGTAATTTTTTCAAACATTTTTTTTAAGTATTTTTCTGCATTTTTAAAAAGTAAATCATATCTCTCAAAATTCTCTTTTTTATTCTCAAAATATTTTTTATTGAAATTATCATGTTTTTCAAGCACTTCTTTTCTAATTGTTGTATGAATGCTTTCATAATGTAAATAAAGAAAAAATTTGTCATAGTTTTTTTCATAAATTTGCTCAACTAATTCTGGGTGACGTTTTGATAAATCCGTCTCATCTTCATCATAAATTCCGTATTCATCAAAGCCTACATGTGGAAGAACCCAATCATTGTGAATATCAGCTATAGTTTTAAAATTATGATCTTTTAGATATTCAGTTAAAGTTTTAAAATTTTCATGATCAAATTTTTCAGAATTCCAATAGCTGTTACAACCATTTCTGTTTCCATAACAACCACTAATTACTGCACAAACAGAGGAATTGGTATAAGGTGCGTAAGTTATTGATTTTGGGAAAAATAATGTTCCAGGTAAAGATTCACGTAAAATTTTTGATTTTGAAGCAAAATCAGAACGTGCACCATCCAAACATATCAAAATTACGTTTTTTTCCATTACATATTATTGATTAAACCACTAAAATTAATTTTTATACAAGAAGCATGGCAATTTTTTGTGATAAATTGTTAACAGAATTAATAACTAATGAAGATCTTGTTTGGGATGAAAATTTTAATGACAAATATTTACTAAAATTAAGTAATGAATCTATTAATGAAATTTTAAGCAAAAAAAATGTTTTAGATAAAGAAAATTATGATGAGTTTCCAATTTTAAAAAATGAAATATTAACACTAAAGGAAATTCTTCTTGAAAAACACGGTTTTATTATAATTGATGGAAAATCTTTCGAAAAATTTTCTGTGAATGAAATACGGTTGATCTATATTTTAATTTCAAATTTTTTAGGAGATTTGATTCCTCAAAATATTAAAAATGAAATTTTGATAGAAGTTAAAGACGAAGGGAAATCAATGAAAACTGGAGGAAGATATCATCAAACAAGAGATGGTGGATCTTGTCACACAGACAGCCCACAATGGGAAAACACACCAGATTTTATAGGGTTATGCTGCATACACCCAGCAAAAATTGGAGGAATTAACAAATACATCAGTGCATATAAAATTCATAACTTATTTCTTAAACAAAATAAAGAATTACTAGAAATTTTATACGATAAATTTTATTTTGATAAGAGAGGTGAATTTAAGCCGGGAGAATCACCAACTATTTTTGAACCAATAATTAAATATGAAAATAAAAAATTAACATTTCGATATCTTCGTGATTATATTGATCAAGGTTACAAAATTCAAAATAAAAAATTAACATCTAAACAATTAGACTCATTAGA